>Ga0222712_10003465_pt1 | contig 17183 bp, 14 predicted proteins | sample C33_657DmetaG_FD_165043 | JGI IMG/M metagenome (GOLD analysis project Ga0222712, IMG submission 165043) | Estuarine water microbial communities from San Francisco Bay, California, United States - C33_657D | ecosystem: Environmental > Aquatic > Marine > Unclassified | place: USA: California...
AGTTATAAGGCCTTCGCTGGTGTAGTAGATGGTGAAGCGCCAACATTAAGAGATAATATTAAGTACTTTACTAATTATCAATTTGGGTTTATGTATCTGCGTTATTTCTTATGGAATTTCGCAGGTAAGCAAAACGACTTACAAGGTTTTGGAAATGTAAGAGATGGTAATTTTAGAACAGGTATTTCTTTTGTAGACAATGCTATATTTGGAGAGCAGTCCAAACTGCCAGATTCTATTGGTAAAAATAATAACGCTAATAATAGCTTATACATGTTGCCATTTTTATTAGGCATTATTGGCTTTATATTCCAATATCAACATGCTAAGAAAGATTTTGTAGTAACTGGTTTACTATTCTTCTTTACAGGTATTGCCATTGTGCTTTATTTAAACCAAGTAAGTTTGCAGCCTCGTGAGCGTGATTACGCTTATGTGGGTTCTTTTTATGCATTTGCTATTTGGATTGGATTAGGTGTACTTCAAATTGCAGAATGGTTGTCTAAAGCAATTAGTCCAAAAATGGCTACCATTGCAGCCACAGTTGTTTGCTTCTTAGCAGTTCCAACATTAATGGCACAGCAAGAATGGGACGACCATGATAGAAGTCAAAAAACTTTACCAAGAGATTTGGCAAGAAACTATTTAGAGAGCTGTCCTCCAAATGCTATCTTATTCTCTTTTGGAGATAATGATACTTATCCATTATGGTATGCCCAAGAAGTAGAAGGTATTAGACCTGATGTTCGTGTGGTAGTAAACAGTTTATTAGGATCTGATTGGTATATGAAAGAACTTAGATATAAAGTAAATCAGAGTGATAAGTTCGATATGATTTTTACGGAAGAACAAGTGGCAGGCAATAAATTAAATGCTGCTTATTACTATCCTGTACCAGGCTATACAGAGAATCAATATTATAATTTAGACTCAGTTTTAAGATATGTAGTAGCAGATCCAACTGGTAAGTATCAAATGGCTACACAGGATGGTAGTTCTGTAAATATTTTCCCAACGCATAAGTTTTATGTACCAGTGAATAAAGCAAATGCTTTGGCTTCTGGTATTGCAAAACCTACAGATTCTATTGTCAATGAATTGAAAATTGATTTTAATCCAAACAGACAATATTTAGTGAAAAATGAGATGGCTATTTTTGCCATTATCGCTACCAGTCAATTTAAGCGTCCAATTTGCTTTACTTCTCAACAAGATTTAAAAGACCTAGGCTTGGATAAATATGCTCGTCAAACAGGAATGGCTTATCAATTAGTGCCTGTTGCTAATTCGCCAATAGACACAGACGCGGCATTTAAAAATATCATGAACAAGTTTAGCTTCGGTAATGCTCAAAATAAAGATGTTTATTTTGACGAAGAAAATAGAAGACATTTAAATTCTATAAGATATTCTATTGCGGAGATTGCTTTAGCATTAGCTGTTGAAGGCAAAAAAGATAGTGCAAGACAATTATTGAAGAAAATAGATGTAGTAACCAATGATAAGAATTTCCCTTATGGTATGACATCTAACAGAGGTAATCAGCACAATTACTTCAGTTATGTATTCTTGCAGGCATGTTACGCAGCGGATGACAAAGCACTTGCTAAAAAAGTAAGTACTTCTGTTGTAAAAGATATAAAACAACAATTATCTTATTATAGATCTCTAGGAGAATCAATGAGCGAAGATCAGTTTATGCAAAATGCAGATGCGGCGTATCAAGGTAAGCCAACTGCATTAAGTAATAAGCAAATGTCTTTTGTACAAGACATTCTTACTTGTTATCAATTAGAAGCTGCAATTGCTAAACTAGAAACAGATCTTAAAGTAAAGTAGTTAAAATATCTACTACCTGGTCAATTTCTTGACGGGTATTATTCTTAGAGAAGGAGAATCGCACTGTAGCGATGTCTCCTTCTTTTTTTAGCGCTTGTATTACATGAGACCCTTGTTGAGCACCGCTTGAACAAGCGCTTCCGCCACTAGCACATATATGATGAATGTCTAAATTGAAAAGAAGCATTTCCGACTTTTCATTCTTTGGGAAATTAGTACTTAATAAAGTATATAAGCTTTTACCAAAAGGGTCTCCGTTAAAACTCACTCCTGGTATTTTTTGAACAAGCACATCATGCATGTACTGCTTTAAAGATTGCATATAAGCACTTTCCTTTTCATAAGACTCGGTAGCAATTTCCAATGCTTTTGCAAATCCAACAATACCGTATAAATTTTCTGTTCCTGCGCGCATATTTCTTTCTTGTGCACCGCCATGAACCAATGGGCTAATCTTTATATTTTCATTAATATATAAAATACCCACACCTTTTGGTCCGTGAAATTTATGCCCGGCACCAGTAATAAAATCTACAGGAGTTTCTTTTAAATTAAATGGAAAATGACCTACTGTTTGAACGGTATCACTATGGAAATAGGCGTTGTACTTTTTACATAAAGTGCCCACTTCATTCAAATCAATCATATTACCAATCTCATTATTGGCATGCATAATGGATACAATTGTTTTTTCAGCAACGCTACTTAAAACTTGCTCTAAATTGTCTACATCAATATGTCCATTAGGAAGAATATTTACCCAAGACAATTTAATGCCATGTGTTTTTGCTAAGTGTTCAACAGTATGTAAAGTGGCATGATGCTCAATAGGAGAGCTAATAATATGTTTACATCCTAAATCAAAGATGGCTGCATGTAAAATAGTATTGCTACTTTCTGTACCACCACTTGTAAAGAAAATTTCTGAAGGCTTGGCACCTAAATTCTTGGCAACAGATTTTCTAGCTTGCTCTACGGCCATTCTAGTTTCTCTACCATAACTGTATATGGAAGAAGGATTTCCGAATTTCTCTGTTAAATAAGGCATCATTGCTTCTAAAACCTGCGGATCCAAAGAAGTTGTAGCAGCGTTGTCAAAATAGATTCTTTCCATTCCCTAGCTTACTTTATTGAATGAATTAATGAAATTATATTATCTGCTAAATCATCAGCAGCTTTTTGAGATCTAGCTTCTGTATAGATACGCATAATAGGTTCGGTATTACTAGTTCTTAAGTGAACCCATTCATTCTCAAAATCTATCTTGAAACCATCCACTTTATTAATTGGGTAGTCAGAAAATTTAGCTTCCAGTGCACTAAAAATTGTTTCCAATGACAAAGAAGCGTTTAAATCCATTTTCTTCTTACTCATAAAATAGGCTGGGTAACCTGCTCTTAATGCAGATGCTGTTTTTTTAGTTATTGCTAAATGGCTTAAAAATAAAGCGATACCAATTAAAGCATCTCTACCATAATGTAAATCAGGAACAATAATACCTCCGTTACCCTCACCTCCAATGACTGCTGCTTCTTGCTTCATCATATTCACTACATTCACTTCGCCTACAGCACTTGCGTGATAAGTACATCCGTTTTGAACTGTAATATCCCTTAAAGCTCTTGTTGAAGATAGATTGCTAACAGTAGCTCCTTTTTTATGTTGTAAAATATATTCGGCAACAGCTACCAATGTATATTCTTCTCCAAACAATTCGCCATCCTCACTTACAAAACAAAGCCTATCTACATCTGGATCAACCGCAATACCTATATCTGCTTTGTTTTTAGTAACAGTGGAACATAGTTCTGTTAGATGCTCTTTTAAAGGTTCTGGATTATGAGCAAAATCTCCAGTCATTGCCTCGTTTAAAATAGTGATATTTTTTACACCTAAAGCATGTAATAAGGCAGGAACAGTAAAAGCACCTGAGCTATTAATAGCATCTAATACGATCGAAAAATTTGCCGACTCAATAGCAGCCTTATTAACTAATGGATATTGAAGAATTGCTTCAATATGTTTTTCCAAATTATTATTATCTGCAATTAGTTTTCCTAGAGAATCTATCGGTGCATAATTAAAGTCTTCATTTGCGGCAATACTTAAAATGGTCTTTCCTTCTTCTGCACTAACAAATTCACCTTTCTCGTTTAATAGTTTTAAGGCATTCCATTCTTTAGGATTATGACTAGCAGTTAAAATAATACCTCCATCCGCTTTTTCAAACACTACAGCCATTTCAACAGTCGGGGTAGTGCTTAATCCTAAATGAATTACATCTATACCCAAGGCTAATAAACTTTGTTCCACCATGGCTTCCACCATATTCCCACTCATTCTTCCATCTCTTCCTACTACCACTTTCTTTGGACCTGCAGATTTTGAGTTTAGCCAACTACCATAAGCAGAAGCAAATTTTACTATGTCTAAAGGAGTAAGGTTATCATTAGGTTTGCCGCCGATGGTCCCTCTAAATCCGGATATGCTTTTAATTAATGCCATAATATGTTCGAATTGAGAGGCAAATTTACTTTAAATTTTTGCACTTCTTGTATCTTTATGCCATGACAAATAGCATTTGGTCGGCCCTTTTAGCAAAAGACCAGGCTTTATTTAGCCTAATCAACACCCAATGGACCCATCCTTTATTGGACAAAGTCCTTCCTTGGTGCAGAAATGCGAATAACTGGTATCCCTTTTACGCTGTTTTATTGGTGTATTTATTTATCAAGTGGGGGAGTTCTACTTGGAAATGGTTATTATTTGCCGTTATTAATTTAACCCTGACAGATCAAATTAGCAGTAGTATATTCAAGCCTTTGGTTCATAGGCTAAGACCCTGTGTAGATCCTGAGATGATAGGGAAGTCTAGGTTATTATTAGATCATTGTTCTGGAGGGTTTAGTTTTACTTCTTCCCATGCAGCCAATCATTTTGGATTAGCCATGTTTATGTTTATGAGCTTACAACCGCTGTTTAAAAAATATACTTGGTTGTTATTTATATGGGCTGCATTAATCGCCTATGCACAAGTTTATGTTGGTGTGCATTATCCATTAGATGTTTTTGCTGGAGCAATTATTGGAATCATAGTTGGAGCAATTAATGGACTGGTGTATAAAAAATATCAATATGCAAAAAAATAGCTTTCTCCTAAGTTTAACTGCAATTCTTTTAGTGTATTGTATTGGCGCCTATGCAATACCCTTAATGGATGTGGATGCTGCACAATACGCATCCATTAGCAGAGAAATGTTGGAGAAAAAATCATACTTACAATTATTTGATTTAAACGTAGATTATTTAGATAAGCCACCAATGTTATTTTGGTTGTCTGCATTATCTATGAAGGTATTGGGTATTTATGATTGGGCATACCGTATACCATCCTTATTGTTTTTAGGTGTTGCTTTGTTTTCGACATTTTATTTTGCCAAATTATATTACAATCTTACCACTGCAAGAATAGCAACTTTGATACTTGCATCCAGTCAAGCATTTTTTTTAATTGCACATGATATAAGAACAGATACCATGTTGGTAGGCTGGGTAATGGCTGCTATTTGTGCATTGGCTTATTGGACAAGTACAAAACAAAACAAGTATTTCTTTATAGCAATTATAGCTATAGCTGGCGGAATGATGACAAAGGGACCAATAGCTTTGGTCGTTCCTGTTCTATGTTTTGCACCTGAATGGTTTTGTAAAAAAGATTGGGCCTATTTTTTCAAGCCAATTTATATTTTGGGTATTCTATTAATTGCTGTCCTGCTTTTGCCAATGACCTGGGGCTTATACCAACAATTTGATTTGCATCCTGGTAAAATAATCAACCATCGCCCTATTCAATCTGGGGTAGAGTTTTATTATTGGACGCAAAGCTTTGGTAGATATACTGGCGAGAATGCATTTAAAGAAATGGGCTATTTCACTTTTTTATTAGAGAATATGTTTTGGAGCTTTTTGCCTTGGATATTTGTATTCTTATGGGCTTTAGGTGCAAAATTCATCACTATAATTAAAGAAGGAGTATTTCGCCCAAGTAATGAGCGTATTAGTTTTTTTGGTTTTGTATTGACTTATTTGGTATTGTCTAGAAGTCAGGCTCAATTACCACATTATATTTTTGTTGTATTCCCTTTGGCCGCGATTTTAACGGCGTCGCATTGGGAAAAAATACTTTGGAATAATACATCAATGGGTAAGGGATTGAAGTTTTTTTATAGATTCCATTTATGCTTATTTAGTTTATTTATTATAGTGGTTGGTTTAATCGCTATAGTGCCATTTGGGAAAGCGCCCATTATAATTCTATTAATCACTTGTTTAATTTTAATTGTTTTTGCAAGCCTTTTACTTTCGAAATACACCATTGGTCAAAAATGGTTTTTTAGTGCAATTGTTTTGTGGGTGGGTGTTAATTTGGTAATGAATACCCATTTCTATCCAAATTTATTGACTTATCAATTGGGTAATCAAATAGTGAAGCAAATTGAAAAACAACAATGGAATAAAGACGCTATTGTCTTACATAAGATACCCAATAGCTATGCAATGCATTTTTATGGGAAGCATGTATTTACAATAAAAGAAGATAGCCTAGAATTGAAAGAAGGGGACTGGGTAGTGACAGATCTTGCAAATGATTCAGTTATTAGAAAACAGTTTCCTAAAAGCCAATTACAATTTGAATCAAGAAGATTTCATGTAACTATGCTTAGTTTGCCATTTTTAAATCCAGCTACTAGAGATAGGGAAACCATTCCTTTCGAAGTAATTGAACTTAAAAAATAAATTGAGTAGCGTTTTTAGGGGCTGCTAATTCGTAACTTTTTCTTGTTCCCCCAGATGTAACATGAAAAATATTTATCTGTTGTGGGTCTATGCCAAAAAGTAATTCACAGAAAACATTTAGTTGCTTTAATTGCTTCATGTTTTTAACCTCAAAATAAGACCAAGTGCTTTCTGATTGCACTTCAAAGCCAACATAATCCAAATTTACTTTAGCGCCATTTGCTGCTAGTACTAATTTTTTCTGGATATATTGTTGTACTAATGCATCTGCTTTTGATTTTTGTTTTGGATCATTTAAGTCAATTTGAACATGGTATTCTTTATTAATCATCTTTTCTAAATCGTCGGTAAAAGTTCTAACGCTAATTTCGATAGAAGATTCTTTAGCGTTATGTTGAATATCAATTACAGAAATAAAGAATGGATGAAAAATAGCGATCATCCATGTGATTAAAGGTTTAAAAGGTATCCAGCTCATGTAATTTATTTGATGTTTACAAAGGTCTTCTTTAATTTAACACCACAAAATTAGTTTTAATGAACGATTTCCAAATTTACCTTCATTTAGGTTTTAAGCATATTATTGATCTAAGAGGGTCGGACCATATTTTATTCATTATGGCTTTGACTGCAAGATATGTATGGTCGGACTGGAGACAGCTGCTCATATTGGTGACGGCGTTTACCATTGGACATTCTGTTACATTAGCACTGAGCGTTCTTCAATGGGTGAATCTGCCCATTAACCTCATAGAACTGCTAATTCCTATCACTATTCTAATTACTGCTTTTGCCAATTTTTGGGTAAAAAGCTTCGATTTTAAGTCAAAATACCCCATAATTTACTTTTTTGCGCTGTTTTTTGGCTTAATTCATGGTTTGGGTTTTAGTAACTATTTAAGAAGTCTGCTTGGGAAGGAAGAGTCCGTATTGGGTCCTTTGTTCTCTTTTAATCTTGGCTTAGAGCTAGGACAACTACTTATCGTTAGCGTAATTTTAATAATTTCATTTATATTCGTATCCCTCTTAAAGCTTGATAGAAAGCGATTTATCCAGGTAATGACGGGTATTTGTTTTTTACTAGCTGCCAATATGGTTTGGGAAAGAATGGTATCTCTTTTTTAATTGAAAATAATAGCCAATGAAAAAGCTTTTAATGCTTGGTTTTTCTTTGATGATCTTAGTTGCGACAACAAACGCACAAGACATACGCAACAATCCTACTTCAAATCACGGAAACAAATTTGAACAATTAGGAACTATTTTACCCACGCCAAACGAATATCGTACAGCAAGTGGTGCTCCTGGTCCAAAATATTGGCAACAAAGAGCAGACTATGATATCAAAGCAAGTATAGATGAAAAGAATTTAATCTTGCATGGTGCTGAGACAGTGACTTATTTCAATAATTCTCCAGATGTACTAACTTATATCTGGTTGCAGTTAGATGAAAACGAGCATAGCTCAGTTAAGAATGCTGGTTATCCTGATGGAAGTACTTTAGGTAGAGGAATGTCTCCATCTACTATTGATAAATTAGCAGAAGAAAAGACAGACAACGGCTTAGGAGATAATATTTTAAAAGTGACTGATGCTTTAGGAAAAAACTTAAAGTATACAGTGAATAAAACAATGATGCGTATAGAATTACCAGCATCATTGAAGCCAGGCCAAAAATTTGTTTTCAAAGTAGATTGGAATTATAAAATTACTGATAGAATGACTGTTGCTGGTAGAGGTGGTTTTGAATATTTCCCAGAAGACGGTAATTATTTATTTACAATGTCTCAGTGGTATCCAAGATTAGCTGTGTATTCTGATTTTCAAGGATGGCAACATCATCAGTTCACAGGTAGAGGAGAGTTCGCTTTAACTTTTGGCAATTTTAATGTGGCTATTACTGTTCCTGGCGATCATGTGGTGATGGCTACTGGTGAGTGTCAAAACTATCCAGCTGTATTATCTGCTGCGCAATTAGCTAGATGGAATAAAGCCTTGACTTCTTATAAAGAGCCTGTTGAAGTGGTTACTTTAGACGAAGCAAAAGCTGCTGAAAAAAATAAAGCAACTACAACAAAAACATGGGTATTTAAAGCAGAAAATGTACGTGACTTCGCATTTGGAAGTAGTCGTAAATTTATCTGGGATGCCTTGGCAACAGATGTAGAAGGCAAGAAGGTAATGAGTATGAGTGCATATGGTAAAGAAGCATATGGTTTATACCGCAAGTTTTCTTCTAAGGTTGTTGCACATACAATTAAGACTTATTCTAAGTTTTCTATTCCATATCCATATCCTGTAGCACAATCTATCGAAGCTGCAAATGGTATGGAGTATCCAATGATTTGTTTTAACTATGGTCGTACTGAAAAAGATGGTTCATATACTGAAGCAACTAAGAATGGTATGTTGGGTGTTGTAATTCACGAAGTGGGTCATAATTTCTTCCCAATGATTATTAATTCTGATGAGCGTCAATGGTCTTGGATGGATGAAGGTTTAAATACTTTTGTAGAATACTTGACTGAGGAAATGTATGATAATAAGTTTCCAACTCGTCGTGGGCCAGCTTGGACTATTGCAGATTATATGAAATTGCCTAAAGATCAATTAGAGCCAATCATGACGAATAGTGAAAACATTATTCAGTTTGGTCCAAATGCTTATGCAAAACCAGGAACTGCATTAAATATTTTACGTGAGACAATTATGGGTCGTGATTTATTTGACTACTCATTCAAAGAATATGCTAGAAGATGGGCATTTAAACACCCAACACCTGCAGATTTATTTAGAACAATGGAAGATGCAAGTGCAGAAGACTTAGATTGGTTTTGGAGAGGCTGGTTCTACGGAATCGATCCAGTGGATATTGCAATTGACACAGTGAAGCATGCGGTATATGATCCAAATGCAACAGCTCCAGCTGCAAGAACAATGGCAGGAAGAAGTTTGGATAAGCCTATCTTAAATAATTTTGAAGATATCTCTAAGATCAGAAATAGAAACGATAAATCTATTGTATTCTTAACAGATGCAGATACTACTTTAAGAGATTTCTATTGGAAGTATGATAGAGCAATCATTCCTTATGATTCTATAACTAAGCAACCTTCAATGAGTTTTGGTGCAGCAGAAATACTAGCTGATGCTGAAAAAGCTAAATACGCTAATGTACACTTATATGAAATTAGCTTCTTGAACAAAGGTGGTTTAGTAATGCCAATCATTGTAGAATTTACCTTTGAAGATGGTACTAAAGAAGTAACTAAGTATCCAGCACAAATCTGGAGAAAGAATGAAAATAAATTAACAAAAGTATTCTTAACTAATAAGAAAGCGGTATCTATTAAATTAGATCCAATGCGTGAAACAGCAGATATAGACGAGTCTAATAATAGCTGGCCAAACGTATCAGAGCCTTCTAAGTTTAGTTTATTCAAAGCAAGATCAATGGGAAGAGGTCAATCATTTGGCTTATCACCAATGGCAGCTGCTGCGGATAAGAAATAAAAATAGCCCGCAGGGATGCGGGCTAAAAATCATAAGAGAAAAAAAAAGAGACACTTAAATTTTAATTAAGTGTCTCTTTTTGGTCCGAGCCCACCCATAAACGGTGGGCTCGATTTTTTTATTAATAATTCTTTAATAAAATACTGACCAAATCTATTCCTCTAATTTATGGGCGGCAGATTTGTAATTGCGCCATTTGGTTACAACAGCTTCAATATCTGATGGTAATGGACTTTCAAAGCTCATATGCTTTCCAGTAGTAGGGTGCTCGAAACCAAGAGTTGCAGCATGTAAGGCACATCTTGGACAAGCATCAAAACAATTGTCTACAAACTGTTTGTATTTAGTATAAATAGTTCCTTTTAAAATTCTGTCTCCACCGTATTCCCAATCATTGAATAAAGTGTGTCCAATATATTTCATGTGGACACGAATTTGATGCGTTCTTCCTGTTTCTAGAATACAAGACACTAATGTAGTATAATTGAAGCGCTCCATTACTTTATAATGTGTAATAGCATGTTTGCCAGTTTCACCTTCTGGGTAGGCATCAAATTGTTTTCGATTAGTTTTATGTCGAGCAATATGTGCTTCAATAGTGCCTTCGTCTTCTTGCACATCTCCCCATACTAATGCTATATATTTTCTTTCAACGGTATGATTGAAAAACTGTTTAGCTAAATGGCTTGCTGCTTCTGGTGTTTTTGCTAATACAATTAAGCCAGTAGTATTTTTATCAATACGATGAACTAATCCAAATCTTGGAAGTAATTCTTCGTTTAGTTCAGGATTCTGAGATAATAAATGATGTGCTACGCCATTTAATAGTGTACCAGTATAGTTGCCAATTCCAGGGTGTACTACCATATTGGCAGGTTTATTAATCACCATTACAGCATCATCTTCATAGACTATATTTAAATCCATTGGCTCCGGTTTCAATTCCGTATAGTCTGGATTAATATAACTCATATAAACTACTTCATCTCCTGGTCTAGTTTTGTAATTACTCTTTACTACTTTTCCATTCACAGTTAAAAACCCAGCGTCAATACCATTTTGTAGTTTATTTCTGGTCATCCCTTCAATACGCATTTGAACCCATTTATCTATACGCATAGGTTCTTGGCCCTTATCTACCATAAAGGTTAATCGTTCGTAAACTTCCTCGTTATTTTCTTCTTGTATAATATCTTGTTCGGTTGACATGGTGCAAAAGTAGGATATTGCAGCTTAGTTTGTAACTTTGCCCCATGCAACAAAAAGTGTATTTCGAAGATTTAGGCGTAAAATCCTATCAACCTACCTGGGATTATCAAGAAATATTGTTGGCAAAAAACACACAGATCAAGTCTATAGCTAGAGAAAAAGGCGAGAATGTACTTGAAACCGCTACTGAGCATAGATTTTTGATGGTAGAACATCCTCCTGTGTTTACTTTGGGAAAAAACGGTAAAAGGGAGCATGTATTAGTTTCTGAAGAGCAATTACAAAAATTAGGTATTGAATTTTTCCATATAAATAGAGGTGGTGATATTACTTATCATGGCTTGCAACAAATTGTAGGGTATCCTATTATTGATCTAGATAAATTCAAAACAGACTTGGGCTGGTATTTAAGAAGTTTGGAACAAGTAATTATTAATACAATCGAAGAGTATGGTTTAAAAGGAGAAAGAAGCGCCGGTGAAACTGGAGTATGGTTAGAACCTGACAATCCTTTTATGGCTAGAAAAATTTGCGCCATGGGGATTAAATGTAGCAGGTGGATTACTATGCATGGATTTGCATTAAATGTAAATACTGACTTATCCCATTTTGAATACATTGTTCCTTGTGGAATTCAAGGCAAAACAGTCACTTCTTTAGAAAAAGAATTAGGTAAAAAGGTAGATTATAAAGAAGTGAAAGAAAAAATCAAAAAGCATTTTGCATTAATTTTTGATTGCGAGCTTGTCGACTAAAAGTCTAAGATACCTGGGGCTAAAGATCTATTGCCTTGTAAGCCTCCAGAATGCACTAATAATATCCTGCTATATTTATCGAAATAGTTTTCTTTTAAAAGGGTATCCACTGCAGTAATTAATTTACCTGTATAAACAATGTCCGTTGCAATATTATTGTCTTTCCAAAATTGGTTCATGCATTTAATTTGGGCTTCGCTTGTTTTAGCATAACCGCTTTGATGGAATTGGTGCAAGAGGGTATAATTTTTTTTCATTGAAGGAAGAATGGTATTAATCTCTTTTTCAATACTTCCTTCATTTTTTAAAACAGGGATCCCGATAATTTTTTGATGATCATTACTAATATTTATCAAGCCGGCAAGCATAGTGCCTGTCCCCACTGCAGCTATAATATAATCATATGGACTTAAGTCCACTTCTTCTATAAGACTTGCAAAGCCAGTAGTGCCTAGTTGCCCATAACCTCCTTCGTCGATAAAATATATGCCTGATGTTTTTTTGTTGTCTAATAAACTGGCTTTTTGTTCTTGAAAATGAGTTCTTCCTAAATATTTTAATTCCATTCCATAATTCATCGCCTCTTGTAAACTAGGTGTAAGGGTTTCATTTTGATTATACCTAATGTAGCCAATGGTGCTGTATCCAAAAGTTTTACCTGCAAAAGCCAAAGCAACAATATGATTGGAGAAAGGACCGCCAAAGCTTGCTATAGTATGTGCTTTTTGTTGGATTACTTCATCTAAATACCCTTTTAATTTGTACCATTTATTGCCACTTACAACAGGATGAACTTGGTCTAGTCTTAACATATCAAGACTATGTCCATTGGCTTGGTCATAGTTTAAATTGGTTATAGTGGCTTTTGTATGCAATCTTTTTATAATTAATGAAAATCAGTTATTTTTGCAGACAATATTTACCTGCAGGGTAAATGTACAATTAATTAAAAAAATAGCGAGATGAGTGCACCTACATTAGTGATTTTAGCGGCAGGAATGGCAAGCAGGTATGGTAGTCAAAAGCAAACAGAAGGATTTGGTCCTAATGGCGAAACCATCATGGATTATTCAATATATGATGCTATCAGAGCTGGTTTTGGTAAGGTAGTATTTATTATCAGAGAAGATTTTAGCGAAGCTTTCAAAGCGAGTTTTGAGCCAAAATTAGCTGGTAAGATTGCTACCGACTATGTGTATCAATCTTTAGATAAGTATACAGATGGTTTTGATATGCCTGCAGAGAGAACCAAGCCTTGGGGAACAGCGCATGCTTTGCTATGTACTAAGGGAGTGGTGAATGAACCTTTTGCCGTGATTAATGCAGATGATTATTATGGCGCAGAGGCTTTTAAAGAAGCATATTATTTTTTAACCACTAGTTGTTCCGAAAAAGACTATTGTATTTTGGGATATGAGTTATCGAATACATTAAGTGAGAATGGAACGGTGAGTAGAGGTGTATGTAGTGTGGATGCGAATAATAATTTAACCGCTATTAATGAGCGTACAAAAATTTATAGAACTGCAGCGGGTCAAATAGTATTTGAAGAGAATGGTGTTGAAACTCCTTTACAAGAAGATACTAGAGTGAGTATGAACTTTATGTGTTTTGCTCCTAGCTTTATAGATTTATGCGCTAGCGAGTTCAACTTATTTTTAGCAAAGCAGGGACAAGAATTAAAATCTGAATTCTATATACCATTTGTGGCAGGCAGATACAGTGAATTAAAAATGGGTAATGTAAAAGTAATCCCTACAAATGCTAAATGGTTTGGCGTAACCTATAAAGAAGATGCGCCAGGTGTAAAAGCAAGTATCGACGCCTTGGTGGCTTCTAATGTATATCCTGCTAAACTTTGGTAATACCTAGTTGAAATAACTAGTTGTTAATTGAAGTCTTTAAGAATTAGTTGTAAGACTTAATAGAATAGATATAATCTTTGAAATTGCTAATATGGCTTTTTCTATCTTTTCCTAATTTAGAACTTGCCTTAGCTAATTTAATTTTAACGTCTTTTGTAGATTCATTCTCTTTAATGGTATTCACTAAGTCATAAATCTTTTTAGATTTAATTGCGAAAGCTACTCCTTCCGCTTGTTTTTGACGAGTACTGATTATACCAATTAACTCTGCATTATCATTGAATACAGGGGCTCCAGAGTATCCTGGGTTAGCACTAATTTGTATTTGGTAAGCATTACTGTCTCCTTCAAAACCTGATTGAGCACTTAAGTATCCTTTTCCGTACACAATATCATTATCTGTTCTTGGGTAACCTAAAGTAAAAATCTCTTCCCCTAAATCGGTCATTTTTTTACGAATTGTGAATGGCAATTGCTTGGGTTGCTTAAATTCTTCGTCATTAATTTGCAATAAGGCTAAATCCAAGTCCTTGTCTGCATAAACAATATCCGCTTTCAATTCTTCTCCATCACTGTTTACTACTATGGCACTATTGCCTTTTAATACATGGGCATTTGTAATAACAAAACCTTTTGTGTCTATTAAAAATCCAGAACCTCCACTTACTAATTTGGCATTTTCTGGCAATTTGGTTTTTACTTCATTTAACAAATGACCTTGAACTTTTTGATCTTTCTTAATTACTTCAATGGCTTTACTTAATTGTAAAACCTGAGAACCATTTAAGCTAGGAGATAAGTACATGATCATTGAAGAAGTAAATAAGGCAATAAATCCTCCAACTGATGCAGCAATTGCAGTGACTTTTTTGTATTTATTCCAAAGTAAAATTACTTTTCCTTTAGTAGAATTTTCGTCGATTGTATCCCATTCGCCAGCTGCGAATAATTTTTCAAAAGTTTGCTTAGATAAATTAGCAAAGTTTTTACGTTTAGAAAATTGGTCCATTTGATGTAAAAACATTTCATGCTCTACTACCATTTGGTCAATTTCAGGCGTATTCTTTCGGATGGATTCAAATTGAGCCATCTCCTGAGTAGACATTTCGCCTGCCAGGTATCTTTCTATAGCTTCTAATAATTGAATATCATCCATTGTTTAATCTCCTATATTATATTGCGAAAAGAATAATTTCTTTAAGCGCATTAAACATTTATATTTTTGGTTCTTCGCATTGTCTGCATTCGTATAGCCAAAATCATCGGCTAGTTCCTGCATCCCTTTTTTATTTAAATAGTAGCCCTCTAATAAGCTTTTACAAGGTTCTCCCAAACTATTCAAAGCCCTATTCATAATAGAAAAAGCAGCATCTTTTTTCTGAAATTCTTCCAAATCTGCTTCTACCGCTACACTTTCTTCTTCTGTGCTTAGTGGCGCGCTGTATTTACCCATTTGTTGTAAGCGCTTGAGCCACAAGTTTTTACAAATAGAGAAGAGGTAGGTCTTGATTTGGCAACTTAATACGAAACTGTCTGATTGGACTTTCTCATATAAAGTAATCATTGCTTCTTGGAAAAGATCTCTTGCGTCATCAAAACTTCCATTATTATTGAGCACAAAGTGCTGAATCATGGTAAAATGACTTTTATAAAGGGCTTCCACCGCTTTGGAGTCATTTTGGGCTAACCCTTTTAAAAGGGCTTGTTCATTGATTTCAGCTTTCAAGAGATTAATACTTAAGAGGTTCAAAAGTAACCCAAAATACCTATTTATTTATTTTTTTAGTTTTTTTCGAAAAACCTAGGTTACCTTCTTCTAGTATTTGTATTAAGTATATAAATTAATCAATTAAACACTTTCTTATGAAAAAAGTATTCGCAATTTTCGCTATCGCTGCATTAGCTGCTTGTGGTGGCGCTTCTACTGAAGCTAAAACTGATTCTGCTGCTGCAACTGTTGACACAGCTGCTGTTGCTGTTGATTCTACTATGGTTGCTGCTGATTCAACTGCTGTTGATTCTGCTGCTAAGAAGTAGTCAAATAATTAGACTATTGGTTGATAAGGAAACTTATCCCAGTTTGCCCACCAATAGTTATTAACCGGTTTTCATATGGCAAGCAATCGTTAGAGCCGCCCTGTTTTCACAGGGGGGCTTTTTTTATTTAAGCCCTTTTCTTTGAAAATAAGGGCTTAAATAAAAACTCTGATGATTTGGAAGTCCTTACAGGACTTCTGGCTGAGCAGCTAATCATATTTACGAATAATTGTTAGTAAAATGTAAAAAACTTTGCTGTTTTCGCCTATTTTAGGCCATTTTAGACTATCTTCGTGTCACGATGAAAGCAAATAGCAACTGGTTTTACTTTTTCTTTTATTTCTACTTTAATCAAAGTAGCCGGGTAGTATTTGTAAAAGCATAAACGAAATAACTAAATATACAATCCCGGCCTTAGAGCCGGGATTTTTTTTATATGAACAAAAAAGTAACCATACAAGGATACGAGGGAAGCTTTCACCAAGTGGCGGCAAGGCAGTTCTTTGGCAAGACCGTAGAAGTGATTACTTGTGATACGTTTAGAGAGGTGATCAAAATTGGTTCAGATCCTAAACAATCTGATGGTGCGGTGATGGCTATTGAAAATTCTATCGCGGGCAGTATTCTACCTAACTATAACTTATTGCAAAAATCCAACTTGCAAGTAATTGGTGAAGTGTACTTATCCATTAGTCAAAACTTATTGGTGAATCCAGGTGTTCAATTAAAGGATATTAAGGAAGTGCATAGTCATCCAATGGCTATTTTACAATGTTTAGATTTTTTAGAGCAACATGATTATAAATTAGTTGAATCAGAGGACACGGCATTAAGTGCGAAGATGGTGCATCAACATAAGAGTAAACATATTGCTGCTATTGCTAGCAAGTTCGCCGCTCAGTTATATAATTTAGAAGTGATAGCTCCTGATATCCATACTTTAAAAAACAATATCACTCGTTTTTTAATCATGGTACCTAAGAATAAATCATTGGTGATAGAAGGAGCAAATAAAGCATCTATCTATTTTCAAACAGATCATTCCAAGGGAATTCTGTCAAAAATTTTAGCGAAGATTGCTAACAGAGGAGCCAATTTGAGCAAGTTGCAAAGTATGCCTATTCCAGGGAGTACTTTCAAATATGGTTTTTACGCAGATCTAGAATT
>Ga0222712_10003466_pt1 | contig 17182 bp, 9 predicted proteins | sample C33_657DmetaG_FD_165043 | JGI IMG/M metagenome (GOLD analysis project Ga0222712, IMG submission 165043) | Estuarine water microbial communities from San Francisco Bay, California, United States - C33_657D | ecosystem: Environmental > Aquatic > Marine > Unclassified | place: USA: California...
GAAACGCATTGAGCGATTCATGGAGATTGGTAAACGCAACAAAGGCATGATGCCTATCCCCTTGAAGTACTATGGCGCACACACAGGCAGATGGTCTGGCACAGACAAGATCAACTTTCAGAACTTGCCTAGCCGAGATGTCAAGAAGAAGGCTTTGAAGAAAGCTATCGTACCGCCTGATGGGTACATGGTGATTAACTCTGACTCATCACAGATTGAGGCTAGGGTATTGCCTTGGCTTGCAGGACAAGATGATGTGGTCAAACAGTTTGCTGATGGAGAAGATGTGTACTCTGTATTTGCTACTGAAGTATATGGCAGACCTATCAGTAAGAAAGATCCAACCGAACGATTTGTAGGTAAGACTTGTATTCTTGGACTTGGCTATGGCACAGGTGCATTGAAGTTACAGCATACACTATCGACCTCGCAGCCAGTAAGCGTTAAGCTTGATGAAGAAGAATGTAAGCGCATCGTAGGCGTGTACCGAGATAAGAACGATAAGGTCGTTGATCTATGGGGCGAAGCTGATCGCATGCTCAATCAGATGCTCAACGGAAACATAAAAAAACCTATTCAGTTTGGCAAGCACGCGTGTGTGTATTACGACAACGATGGGATTATCTTACCCAACAACATGCGTATTAGGTACACCAACATACGCAGGGAAGATATAGATGGCAAGTCGCAGATTGTGTATGACTCTCGCAAGGGGGCAATATCTATTTGGGGCGGAGCAGTCGTAGAGAACGTGGTTCAAGCCTTGGCGCGTATCGTGGTTGGTGCGCAGATGGTGGAGATCAATGACACGTATAGAGTAGCCTTGACTGTGCATGACGCGGCTGTTGTAGTTATCCCTGACGATGAGGTTGACGAGGCAATTAACTTAATAACTGGTCTCATGTCTAAGCCGCCAGCGTGGGCTGACGGACTACCTGTGGCATGCGAGGCAAAAGCAGGTGCAACTTATGGCGATTGCTGATAATATGTACTCCTCAAAACCCTAGATGGAATTACAGTTATGCAAGCCAGTGAAGTTAAATGGTCATACTCAGGTCTTAAAGACTTTGTAAATTGTCCCAAGCAGTACCAAGAAGTAAAGGTACTCAAGCGGTTCACCAAGTTTCCTACCAAGGAAATGCGCTACGGCACAGAGGTTCACTCTGCGCTTGAAGATTACGTCAAAGACGGAACACCCCTCCTGAAGAACTACGAGAGGTTTCAGAAGCAGCTTGATCCGCTACGCGATATGGAAGGTATTAAATTCCCAGAGCATCGCATGGCACTTACTTATGACAAGCAGGTCTGCACTTGGGGGGCCAAGGACTATTGGGTTAGAGGTATCGCTGACTTGCTAGTTGTCAATGGTGACAAGGGTTTCATCGTGGACTACAAGACGGGTAGCAACAAGTACCCTGATCCAAAACAATTACAGCTAATGGCTTTACTGGCGTTTGCGCATTTCCCACAGATTGAGCATATCAATGCCGGATTGTTGTTTGTAGCCCACGAACACTTTGTCACGTCTGAGTACTCTCGGGACAAGATTGACCAGTATTGGAAAGACTTTGAAGGCGACCTGAAAAGGTTGCATAATTCGTTTAGCACCGACACTTGGCAAGCAAACCCTACGCCTTTATGTGGATGGTGTCCGGTCAACAACTGCGAGTTTCATAGAGGGGGGTAACATGCCTTACGTTAACAAACCAAGACCATACGCCAAAGAATATCAACAGCAAAAAGCTAGGGGTGAACACGAGCGTAGGATGGAACGTCAACGCGGTCGTCGTTCAATGGATAAGACAGGCGAAGATGGCAATGGCAACGGCAAGGCAGACCGCAGGGAGGGTAAGGATGTGGCGCACGTTCGTGCCTTAGACAAGGGTGGTTCCAATAAAGACGGCTTGCGCATTCAGTCCGTGGCTAAGAATCGTTCATTCAAACGAGACTCCAAGGGCAACCTTGTGTCAGAAACTAGCAAGCGTGAACGCTCTAGGTAAAAGCCATGCGTGTAAACATAGTAGAGAGAAAAGGGTCAGATGAACCCTACGTATTTACAGACTTAGCCCTATGCCTACAGGACTTGTTCCGTAAGGCTGGGCATCGTGTTACCTATAGCATAAACGATGTACCAAAGAAAGGCGTTTCTATAATTCTGGGCTGGACTCCAAATTGGCTAAAAGCTAACAACATAGAAAAACGTTCTGTAATTCTATTGAATGCCGAGCAAGCCCATAGCGACTCTAAGATGGTTGACGAAGAGTATGAAAATATACTTAAAACATGGTACATAGCTGAGTATCACAAGAAAAACACCACGCTTGAGAAAAACTATTCACTGATACCTATTAAACCTACAAAAGCCGTACGCTATAACGTACCAAGAGGTAACAAAGACATAGACATATTGTTCTATGGCAGTATGAATGACCGCAGAAGAAGCGCACTAGACAAGATAAGGGAAAAAGGATTGAAGGTAGAGGTAGTAGGTAAGTTTGGAAAGAACTTAGCACCATACATAGTGAAGTCGCATATAGTTTTAAACATACATTACTATGAGACTGCGCTGTTTCCGATCATACGTTTCCTACAACCAATAGAGCAACGCATACCAATCATCTGTGAAAATTCTAAAATGAGTCCACACAATGACTGGAGCAAATCAGGTATTAAATTTGTTTCTTACGACGATATACCTGATGAATGTGTTAAGCTTTTTGCAGATAAAAAGGAACAGTTTCGCATGGCTATGGACACGTTAAAGTTTTCAAACACCTTGGACACTACACCTGAAATCAATAAATTGCTAGATGACTATTTAATGTGGAGCGTATAGGTGAAAGTACCTATGATTCCAATCCAAAAAATACTTGACAAATAAGGTATAGTCACAATATAGTATGTGTCGTTAGGCGTGAGTGGACACAGAGGGGGTTGCAGTTGCTGGTTTGTTGATTTTCCCCCTAAACCGCGTCAGTTAACCGGTGAGACTATCTCTCCAGTTATGTTGCTCACGACAGGGTTAATCGTCTTGGACACGCAGACGCAAAAGAGAAGTGGGGCAGGTGGAATCCCTGCACCTTTAGTTGAAAGTTAGTATGGAATTAGTTGAAGATACAGCATTGAAATTAGATTGTCCTTCGGACATCGCAAAGACGATTCACTCTTACATTGACAAGAGCGAAATTCTTGCGGACAACAACGGCTTGGCGCAAGTCGTCATTTACTTTGGCATTAAAGAGATGCAACGTCTGGCAACCATTGCCCCACTCGACATAAAACTTCCTTCACCGATTGAGAGTCAGTACGATTGGCCCGGGATGTATCAACCATTCGATCACCAAAGAGATACTTCTAGGTTTCTCACGCTACACAAACGCGCCTTCTGCTTTAACGAGGCAGGCACAGGCAAAACATCCGCGGCTATATGGGCGGCTGACTACCTGATGCGTCAAGGCTTGATCAAGCGTGTCTTAGTTATCTGCCCCCTCTCGATCATGCAGAGCGCATGGCAAGCTGATCTGTTTAAGACTGCTATGCACCGCACATGCGCAATAGCTCACGGAGCGCAATCCAAACGTGAGAAGATTATTAAAGGTGCTTACGAGTTTGTAATCATCAACTACGATGGTGTGAACGTGGTAGAGAAAGCCATTCATCATGGTGGCTTTGATCTGATCATTGTTGACGAAGCAAACGCATACAAGAATCCAAGCACTGTGCGTTGGAAAACTCTTGCAAGATTAGTTGGCGTAGACACATATCTATGGATGATGACAGGTACGCCAGCCGCGCAATCTCCCGAGGATGCGTTTGGTCTTGCAAAATTAGTCAATCCAAACCGCGTACCCAAATATAAAAGCGCATGGAAAGATATGGTGATGACACAAGTGTCACGCTTTCGTTGGCTTCCTAAACCAAGTTCTAAAACAACAGTATTTGATGCGTTGCAACCTGCGATACGCTACGAGAAAGAAGACTGCTTAGACTTGCCTGATGTGGTTTACCAAACTAGGGTTGTCCCGCTATCCGCGCAAGCCGCAAAGTTTTATAAAGACTTAGTGAAAGAGATGCAAATTAAAGCAGTGGGTGAAACCATCAGCACAGTAAATGCCGCGGCTTCTTTAACGCGACTACTTCAATTGTCAGGCGGGGCTGTGTACACAGACGATGGCAACGTGGTTGAGTTTGATATTACACCGCGCTTAACTGTGTTGCAGGAAGTGCTTGACGAATCATTGCACAAGATACTTATCTTTGTGCCGTACAAACATACATTGCGTTTGATTGAAAGATACCTAGACAAGAATGGTATTAGCAATGCAATCATTTCAGGAGACGTGACAGCAACTAACCGCTCAGTTATCTTTAACAGTTTTCAAACGACTAATACGCCACGCGTATTGTTAATACAACCACAAGCCGCATCGCATGGAGTTACATTGACTGCCGCAGACACAGTAATCTTTTGGTCACCTGTAATGTCAGTTGAAACATACCTGCAATGCATTGCACGAATTGATCGTGTAGGACAGAAGAACAGCATGACAGTAATACACCTCCAAGGGTCTGAGGTGGAAAGGCGTATGTACACAATGCTTCAAGGCAAAGTTGACTTACACACAAAGTTAGTAGACCTGTATCGCAACATAGAAGGAGAGATCGATGAATGACACAGAAGAGTTAGTTAGTGACTATTTGGAAATCCGTAAGCTACGCGAGAGTTTAAAAGCGCGTTATGAAGCTGAAGATGAACAATTTAAAGATGCTATGGCGGAGATCGAAGCCGCTATGCTATCTATCTGCAACGAATCCAACATGAATGGATTCCGTACCACAAACGGGACTGTGATTAGACAAATCAAGGAACGTTATTTCTGCACTGATTGGGACAACTTCAAAAAGTTTGTTGAGCAAGAAGGCTCGATTGATTTGTTGGAGCGTCGTATCCATCAGCGTAATTTCAAAGAATTTATGACCGAGAGAGCAGGAGAAGGTTTGCCTCCCGGTGTAAATGCCCTACGTGAATTTGACATTGTCGTGCGTAAGGCTTCTTCAACCAGTGAATCGTTAGTTTAAGGAAATTAAAATGAGTAATCAACTCGCAACCCTCATGGGCGCATCTGACCTTGTAGAACTTGGTCTTGATGCAGATACACTTGCCGTAGCAGGTGGTGCAACCAAAGGTAACAAGCGCATCTCTATTGATGGTCGTGCGTTCCGTAAGTTTGTTGGTGGCAAGGAAGTCAGCGTTAATACAGACATCTCGATGAATGTTATTTTTGTCAAGATGGCACACGAAGCGTCGCGCACTTTCTACAACCAACAATATAAGAAGGGGGTTAAATTGTCTCCCGCGTGTTGGTCTAATGACTCCAAGACACCCGATCCTGAAGTTGCTTCACCTTGCGCATCTGCATGCGCTGAATGCCCGAACTCTGTCAAGGGTTCAGGTCAAGGCGGTACAGGCACAGCTTGCCGTTTGTCATGGCGCACCGCTGTTGTGTTGCCTAATGATCCTAATGGCGACGTGTATCAGCTGGTGTTACCTGCTACATCAGCGTTTGGTAAAGAAGAGAATGGTCGTTGGCCTTTCCGTCCCTATGTGCAGATGCTTGCTAACAACAACGTATCCGCAGGGCGCGTTATCACCAAGATGGAATTTGATGTGAATTCTTCTGTGCCACGTTTGCTGTTCTCTCCACTCAGCGCAGTGCCCCCCGAAGCGCGTGATGCAATTGTTAGTCAGAGCAAGACGCCTGCCGCTGAGAGCGCTATCAAGTTGACTGTGTATAAAACAGATACACCTGAAGAAGAAGTCGCGCAGCCGGTTGCAGAACCAGTTAAGCGTGAGACACGCAAGGCTACTGCTGAGACCGCTGATGATGTTAGCGACATCGTGAAGAAGTGGACTAAGAAGTAATGGCTCGTTCGTATAGCCCCGACCTCGTTGACCTAGTTGCCAACGCGGGTGTATATCGCCTCGGTTTAGATTTGGCAGGAGTATGTATTAAAGCCAACTTACCCGCAGGCTATGTCGCCCAAGTGTTTGGCGTCTCTCGTATGGCTATCCATACGTGGTTTAGAGGCGGGACTATACGTCCGAAGAAACGACCAAAGGTAGAAATATTTATACAGCTTGTCGAGGAGGATATAAAACGAGGACTCTTGCCATGCAAGAACCTCCGTGATGCTAAAGCTTATCTGCGGGACATGATTGGTCAGCCCATTCAGAAAGTACGTGCGTTACAAGAGCAGGACTGATTCGTCGGTCTATTTTCATGGCGGAGCTGTCTCCGCTTTTTTGTCTCTGCGAATATGAACCAACAATTTTTCGAGAAAATCTTCCCTACGCAGGGGTATGTTTGCATTGCAGGTATTGACGCAAGTGGCGCGATCATACCTAGGTTTGCAACATCGGTTGATGAAGCGCTGAATCTGGCGCAGAAGTTCATTGACCGCAAGATAAATGTTTACTTCACCCCCGGAACTTACGAGGGTATAAGCCGTAAACAAGAATCTTGTGCATTTGTTAAATCGTTTTTTCTTGACATCGATGTGATGCACGGAAAAGATAAATACGACACAAAAGAACAGGCACTTGAAGAAATAAAACGCTTCTGTGCTGAAGTTGATTGGCCTGAGCCAACGTTACTTGACTCCGGTGGTGGCATACATGCTTACTGGATTCTTGAAGAAGAACTGACCGCTAATGAGTGGACTAAGTACGCAAAGAAGTTTAAGCAGTTGTGTCTTGATCACAATCTGATCATTGATGAAAACGTGCCTGCTGACTCCGCCCGCTTAATGCGTGTCCCCGGTACATCTAACTATAGATACGATCCGCCTTCACCCTCGTTGATGCTGACTGATGTTGTAGTCTATCCCTTTGATCGTCTATTGAGCGCATTAGGTACTGTCACCGAGCAGTTTGATTTGCGCAAGGTAGAGAAGGGGCTTGATGAAGATACCAAAGCAATCTACGAAGCACGACGCGGCAACTTTGAATACGACTTTGCAACGATAGCTGTAAAAAGTCTGGAAGGAAATGGCTGTGGACAAATTAAGAAACTACTCACCGAAGACGGTTGTGAGGAGCCACTGTGGTACGCTGGAATATCTGTCGCCGCTAGGTGTCGTGATGCTGATACAGCTATCCACGACATGTCAAGCCACGACAAAAGATACAGTTGGCAAGACACAGAAGACAAACGCGCTCAGTCCCTTACCGAAGCCGCTTGGTCTCACGGATGTGGTGCATTTGAAAGTGCAAACAGAGAGGGATGTATTGGATGCCCCTACCGAGGAAAAATTACTGGGCCTATCAAGCTTGGTGAAATCCTCCGAACCGCCTCCGAACCCACTATTGACAAACCTATTGGAGATGAACGAGATGAACCCGTTGAAACCGCTCAAGCGGACACAGTTCGGGAAAAGCCGAATACCCAAAAAGTTTTCCCCGACTTCCTCGATCCCTATTTCAGAGGAGTCAACGGAGGAGTCTACTGGACACCCGCCCCAAGATCCACCAAGAAAGGTATGGTCCAAGACCCGCCAGAGTTAATCTTGCCGTTTACTACATACCCGATACAACGACTACATAGTCCTCATGATGGTGAGTGCTTGGTAGTTGTTATCGAGTTACCGCACGATGGCACAAGACAGTTTCTATTACCACTGAAATTTGTTGCCGCACCCGAAAGACTGAAAGAAGTCTTGACGTTTAACAGCGTCACGTTTGAACCAGCCCACGTACCGAAGCTACAGAGTTACTTCATGAAGTGGTCTACATTTTTAACTACAACTAAGAGGGCAGATATTATGCGTATCCAACAAGGATGGACTGAAGACCAAGAATCGTTTGTGATAGGAACGACTGAGTACATGGCAAATGGTGAGGAGCGTTACTGCCCCCCATCCCCACTAGCTAAGAACGTTGTGCGTAACCTGCATACAGAAGGTACATACGAGCAGTGGAAAAAATGCGCACAGATGTTTAACGATCCGGGCTACGAGTGGCATGCGTTTGCACTGTTAGCAGGATTGGCTTCTCCGCTCATGGAGCTTACCAACGTCAATGGCGTAACGTTATCTCTGTACAGTTCGGGTCCCGGGACCGGTAAGACTGGAGCCATGTATGCGGCAAGCAGTGTATGGGGCAATCCTAAAGCTTTGGCAGTGTTTGAAGCTACACCCAATGCATTGATTCAACGCATGATCACTTTGAAGAACCTGCCGTTTACACTGGATGAGCAGTCAAACAATGATGGTAAAGTTATCTCAAACTTGATGCACAACATCTCATCAGGTACACCGAAGATTCGTATGAAAGCTTCTACCAATGAGGAGCGCGAAGCATCATTCAGTACGAGTCAGATCTGCATCACTACGACTAATAAGCCATTTAAAGACATGATGAGTGAATACAAGGCTAACCATAGTGCCGAGAACGTACGTATATTAGAACCTGAAATCATAATGCCATCAGTGCCGGGTTATGAGTTGGACTCAGCCCGTGGTAAAGCAATGATTGATCCACTTAAAACCAACTATGGTTTTGCTGGCCCTGAGTTTGTGAAGAAGTTGTATGTTATAGGTGTTGACGAAGTACGTCGTCGCTCAGACATTGAATACCTGAGAGTTGCAGATAAGTATACTTCTAACAGTGAATACCGCTTTATTGCAAACATCTACGCTGTCACGCATCTAGCTGGGCAAATTGCAAACGAGCATGGCATCCTTAACTTTGACTTGGATCGTATCTTTGACGTAGTGGGTAAAGGTTTTACTGACATTATAGAAGGTAAGCAACACGAAGACTCAGATACAAGAGCCGATGTTGTTGGTGACTTTATCAACAAGAACATTCAGAACTGCTTAGTCATCCGTAATGGCAAGGTTGTTACTGAGCCACGCAATGCGCTTTATGTCCGCGCTGAAGTGGATGAGGGCTTGATTTGGGTATCGTCTAGTGCAATGAAAGAATACCTGCGCCTCATTAGGTTGGGTACACGAGAGTTTGAAGACCGTTTGACTAAGGCAGGAGTGCTAGTATGTAAGGGGCGCAAGCAGATGGCGGCAGGTTGGAAGGATGCATTCGGGTCTACCAACGTTCAAGCCTACGAATTAAAACTTGATATGTCGCACCTGTTCAATGACCAAGAAGCAGTATCAGCTTGAGACAGCACCGATAGACGAGCCAGTATGGATCTTTCCGTATCAGAGCATGGATATCGGTGACAGCTTCTTTATACCAACGCTACGCCCTGCGCACCTGCTGTATACAGTTGACTCAACGTCTAAGAAGGCGGGTGTCAGGGTAAAAGCCTACACGATCACTGAGCGTAACTTACTCGGTGTTCGTGTATGGCGGGTTGGTTAGCGGTAGATGTCTGACGAGCCTGTGATTATTTCAAACGTGTCTAAGATATTGCGCTTAACCATGTTTTGAAGTTTCACCATCTCTTCAACTTTTGCTTTGCGCTCTTTAATAGACAAGTTGGGGTCTGCGCGATACTGATTAGCAATAGCTCTAAAGTTACGTAACGCCCCATTGTTTGCATTGTTGTAGTACTGTACCAACTGATATTCATCAGCATGGTCTTGTATGTACTCACGGAACATTTCAGGCTTATCTTTAAGAGAGTTAATACGCTTTTCCATAGTTTTAATTCTAGTTTCTGCCTTGCTGTATTCTCGCGCATCAACGTTAGATTTAGAACCAATAAAACTACTAAGGAACGGCATGTCGTTCTTTATGTCTCTTTCTTTCATCCCAAACGCGGTTAGACCTAAATTTGAAGCACCTGTAAATGCCTTTGATGCGCCATCTACATAATTGTTGGCAAAGAAGTACATTGTGTTTGGACTCCAATCTACTGCGCCATTTGTAGCATTGAACAACATTCGCGCAGCGCCCTTGTATGCTTCAGGAATACTATCTCCACCTGTGTATGCATCACCATAGCGTGTTTGACGGTTGTTATAAATTTGACGACCTAACCCATCTAAATTCATTACGTATTCAAAGAACGGACGCGCTGCGCTAGGCGCTAATGAATCTAACGCCCATGCCGCAGGATTGTTAATAGGACTAATCTTTGATACAGGAATAGGCAAATACGAATCCAATCCAGTAACTAATATATTAGACATAGCGTTTGTGACTGAGTTGCCGCCAGCAAACACTGAGGCAATCTGCGCGCCAGCAGATGCAAACGAGCCAAGACCAAAGCCCCAAGGCATTTGAAAAATAAAGTCAGTTCCGGGAACATGGATGCGTGCAACGCGTGTCCAACGATCTGGATCATCTGTAAGAACTCTATTACGTCCTTGCTCATCGTCGTCAGCCATCATAAGCGCCATTAGGTATATACCAGCACCCATACCAATTAAACCAGCCGACATTGCAAAAGCATGTTTTTTCTGTTGGCGTCGGTCTTTAATAGCTTTATCTATAGCGGCATCAGAGTTACCACGCTCTTTAGCTTCTTTTCTGTATAACTCTTCATCAAATTTTTGGAACGCAGGCGCAGTTGCCTCAATAGCACGCACAGCACCAGTAGCGGCAGGACGGAAGAACATAAAATACGCACCCGCAGCTTTACCCCATTGACCAACTTGTTCAAAGTTAGCTAGGTTTTTAGCATATGCAACAGCTTGTATCTGAGCATCTTTTAATGCTTTTTCTGAAGGTATACCAGCGTCACTGTTTGTATGGAACACTTCATCTTTCATCAGGCGGTATGTAGCTACACGGCTAGACAACTCAAACATATCGTTGTAGATGTCAATAAATTTATCAAACTGTTCTTTTTTACGTATAAAGCCAGAGCGACCAACGTCTTTAATCAATTCATCTAACGCGCCTTTAGATGCCACACCTTGTAGATATGACACGCGACCACCCATCTCAATGTAGTCACTCATATCACGGTAATAACGTTCTTTAGGAGTCAATGCTGTATAAGCTTTGTCACCACCAGCCATTCTTTTAATCTCGTCAAACTTACCCTGTGAATATAGCTTTGAGAAAATAAATGACCTATACAAACCACCACTTACCACGTCGGCTGAAATTGAAGATAGCAATTGAAATGCTCTTTCAGGGCCAAACTCAGCCCCAAGAGTAAATGCATTGGTCAATGCGTCACGCACAAAGTTCATTGGCGCAAATGACGGGTTGTACCTTGTATGCATCTGTCCAATACCACCAGTAAACCTATTGATCAAATCAATAACAGGCTGGCTTTCTCTATACGCACGACGTACCGCTTCACTTTCTTGTTTGTTAGCCAGTTGAATAACATCAATAGAGCCATCAGCGTTGTAATGGTAAACCTTATCTGGTCCACTAATATCTTTGCCTTCTACAATACCTTTATAGCGGTCAGCAAAATTAATTTTATCAATTACTTTTCCGTACAAAATACGATTATCTTTATCAACAGCATTTAAAAGCGCTAGTGTCACATCTTTTTTACCAAAGCGCAAAGCAGCCGTAGCACCGTCAGCCAGTGTTTGCAACAATGGATTTTCAGCCTCAGATATACGACCACCCATTACACCTTGTATGTCTTGGTACTCACCGCCTATTTTGCGGCTATCAAGATCAAACGATTCGTCAAATGAACGCTTACCTATACGGCCTTTAAAAGGTATATAGTTTTCAAACCCATAGAAGTCCACAATGTTTTGAACTGGGCGCGACCAATAGTTGGCTTCTTTATTTAGCTCGTTAGTTTCTACTTGCAGTTCTTTAATAGCTTTGCGTATTGCGTCAATTGCATCTTTTACGTCTTGAGGTTCTTTGGTATACAACTCTCTTTCAATAGACGCAATTTGAGCTGGTGTACGTTCACCAATAACGCTATACCGGTCACTATTCTTATTAAATAACTCAGCGGCTTGCTCTGGCGTGTAAGCTTTTCCTTTGTCATTTAATTTTGCAAAATTGTTTTGGTCTGCAATAACTTTATTCATTGCACTGCGCAAGTTTTCTGAATAAACTTTACGGATATCATCGTCAATCTTAAACATTGGCTGCGTAAGAATTTTATCCATGATTTCTTCACGGAACCCAGCAGCGGAGTATTCTGCTTTACCAAACATGGCTTGCAACTCTGGCGACTTAATAAGGTCAGCCACTTTAATTGCAGTTTCATTTGTATTGTCTAGTGGTACGTCTTTAAGAAACTTAACTGCGCGACGTTCTGGCTCATGAAAAGCTTCAAGGGCGATATGCAAACGAGCCATTGCTTTATTTACATCAATACCTTTTTTGCTTGCGTAAGCTTCAATAGCTTTATGCACGGCCTCAGTTTTAAACTTCATACGTTTTTCAAACGCGTCTACAGCTCTACCAGTAGACAGAGTAATCTGGGTGTAGACGTTATTTAGTTTTTCACCAAAGATTTCAATCCTGCCCAATGCCCTTGCATAGTCTTCACGCACTTTAAGAATGTAACGATCATTTTGGAATCGCTCAACCATCTTGTATGCGCCTTGCTTGGTAAGCAAGTTTTTAAGCACAGCAGTGCCACCACGTTCTTTAAGCTGTACTTCATCAATTGCTTCGTTAGCAATCTCTTGGTCGCTTTGTGGCGTTTGTTTTTCTTGTATACCTTTTTCTAAGTCTTTAAATTCACCACCAAGTTGTTTAATTTCAGGGGCCTGTTTAACTACAGCGGGTTTCCTAGCTGGCAAGGGCGCTCTATCAATGCCACCTTTTGGTGGAGCAGACACAATCTTATCGAATGCGGCAAGCGCCTCAATAGACATATTGCCTTCGCGTAGTAGTCCGGGAATTTTAAGTATCTTGGCAATTGCTTGAAGCAAGTTAGTCCACAAAGAAGTTTCTTCAGGGACAATAGATTCGCTTACTGGGATTGACAGCTTACCCAACGCATTTTGAAACGCGTCGTTAGTAATAGCGTTGCTTACAAACTCATTTAAGTCTTCATACGCATCAGGAAACTTTTCAGCCAATGTCTTACGTGACTCATCCATCAAGTACTCAAGATGCACAACAGCTGCTTGCTGATCATCAGTTAGTTTGTCTAGCTGATCAGTTTCATATTTATTAATCACGTCAATTGTGGCGGCATGAGTGTATTCATGCATCAAAGTTTCTTCATCTTGATGCTGTTTGGTAAGACGGATTGTGTCCGTCTTAGGGTCGTACTCAGCGGCACGGCCATCAGGTAGTGAGTTAACAACCTCAACCGTTGTTTTAAGCTTAGCTTCAAAGATACGTTGAGCAACGGCTTTACGAATTGGGTTCTTAGAGTCCATACGGATTCTGTTTAGGAACGCAACGTTATTACCTTTCTGCAACTGTTTGTTTTCATTTTCTTTAATTGGCGTTGTTTTGCGCTCAGTCTTTTTTTCTTCAGCCTTGCCATGAACTAGGTTGGCAAGGTCTTCAATAGCTTGGGCATGCTCTTCACCGCTATTCTTTTTAATATTGCCAAAGTACGAAGCTTTCTGGTCAAACATTAAATCTTTATATGCAGGCAACTTACGATCAGGGTTGGTTTCGTTGTGATACTCAACCTCTTCGTTGTACATGTCCCGTTGTTCTACTGGGACGGTGTTCGCTGCTTCCTGTCCTTCTTTTTTTGTTTGCTTGGCTTTAGAGGTTTGAGCGCCATCAGTTTTTTCCTTTTTAGAAAATTGTGCAATTTTGTCTTTGGTAGATTTAATGTTGGATTTAATAATTTCAAGTTTGCTACGCTTTGTTTTAGTACTAGCGTCATTAACTAATTTTTCTATAGACTCTTTGGTATGAGTTTTATTACCATCAGTCACAGTATTTAATTTGTTGGCAAGCGCAGCTAACTCATCAAGACCAGCATTAATTTCTTCAGCATCGTTTTGTTCTACTTGCCTAAACCATGTGTTTCGCGCATCTACAAGTTCGTCGTCAATCACATCCCATCTAGCGCGGTTGGGTGAGTTAATGTTTGGCTTACGTCCGTCTTTTGACAGTAAAGATCTTTTTTCTTCTTCAATTTTTTTAAACGCAGCATAAAGCTCGTCTTCTTTTTTACGGGCGTCACTTTTTATAATCTCGTCTTCATTCAATACTTCCGTAGGTGCGGCAGTTTTAGGCGCTTCTTCAGTTTGCAACGCATCCATCTGCTCAGCTTTGTACTCGTCAGGCGTTTTTTCGTCAGACGCAAGATCAGTCTTAGGTTTAGACAGTGAGTCAAAATAATCTTCTGCAAGTTTTTGTTGCGCTTTATTAATTAGTGGCGGGACGTCTGCCACGCCTTCTCGGTCGTCATAAATTTCAAACTCAAACAATGATTCAATAGTGTCGGCTTTATCCATGCCGTCGGCTATGCTTAACCTAATAGCTTCTTTGGCTTTATCAGACAACTCTACTGGAGCGGGCTGCACTCCTTTTCCTGAAGTAACCTTTCCAACATTCGATCCAACAGAAACCACTCCATCTGATTTAGATGTTTCAACTCCTCCGGTGGCGGGTACAGCACCACGTCCCGATGTAGATACGTCAGCGCTTTTTCCAACTGTTGGGGTGATAGGTCTTGTAACATCTGTTGTTCCTTGTGCTGGCGCAATACCAAGTTCTCTTTCAAGCTTGGCAATTCTATTTTGAGTCAATCTAATAGGCGTGCCTTTTACACCCCTAGCTTCATAGTCAGCCAATGTAGCTTTAGATGCGGCAAGGTCGTTTTCTCTCCGAATACGTTGTACATCGTCTAGTGGTTTAGTTGTTACGGTAGGGACCTGGGCAATAGGTTCAGTTGGCGTAATAGTTGTTTCAGGGACGGCAGTCTCAGTCACCGCAGCTGGTTCAGTTACCGGAGTAGTAGGCGCAAGACCTAATTCTTTTTCAAGTTGTTCTGTTTCAGCTTTAACAGCTGCGGCCTGAGTTTCAGCGGTTTCTGGTGTACCGGGCGTAGCGGCACGTCCAAATGCTACATTTGTAGCACCAGTAATAACACCACCACCAAAGCCACCTTTTAAGCCAGCGTTAATAAAGCGTTCAAAGTTTTCTGGAGTAAAGAAAGTATTGTTCTCATCTACAAACTTTTCTGCGGCTGCGCTAGACATTTCTTGCAGCATTTCAGTGCCGCCTTCAGTAGCAAAACCTTCAATAACTCCCTTACCTGCACGTTTGTACCATGCGCCAATAATTTGTTCTTCAGGGATGCCTGACAGCTTGGCTTTGCGTAACAATTTAATAGGTGTGATTGCATCCAGTACTGCATTAAAGCCACCAAACGCTAACGCAGTACCAATGTCATCTTTACCTTTGTCGTACAGATTTTGATATACCTCTGGGATGTTTTGTGCCGCAGAGCCAACTAATGCGCCAGTCGCCTCATACTTTAATGCTTCGCGCTTAGCAGCTTGAACACCCGCGGCCATAGCTGCTTGTTTAAGTTCTGCCTCACCTAAACCTTTAGCCGCGTTAGCTAATACAGTTTTTTCAGCCGCAGCCCTAGCCGCTGCAACCGCAGTGCGTCCAGCAATAGCCGCCGCTCCGCCAGTAAACAAACTAGGAATAATAGAGGGAATGGCTTCGCCAACAGACTCAACAATGTATGTAACTAAATCACCAGCGCCTTTAATGTCCGTGTAAGACGGTACGGCTGATGGGTATTTTTCTTCTGTTTCTTTCTGGTATGCCGCAGCTTCTTGCATTTGCCGTTTGGCATAGTCTTCTGCGCCTACAATTTTGCCAAGCATGGCTGGCGCAACGTCACCCAGCAAAGAATACATCCCACGCCCGCCACGCATGACGGACGGAATGAAGCCAGTTTCTGCTTTAAGTTTTTGGATTGGAGCTGGCTCTGGTTCTGGCTGAAAGTAATCTCCAGCCAGCATGTTTACTAGGTCATTGGGCATCCCCGCAGGGCCTTCAAACTCATGCAGTCTGCCGTCTGGTCCTTTGACCTTGTAGAGCGCCATGTTTATTCTTCCATATCGTCGTAGTTGTCACCACCATATACTTTACCAGTTGGATTAATTACTCCCAACTCTTTTCTGTATTTTACAGCCAAGGCAGACCGCACACGTTCTAAAGCATCTTCTGGCTTTTCGCCTTTTTGAATTACTTCAGGACGAGCTTTAATTAACTCCATTGCATTTTTAGACGCCATTTGGTTGGCTTGACCAATACCACGCAAGATAGGGGCAAAGGTTTTTTCTTGTCCACGTCCAGCCATAGCAGCGTTGCGTTGACCCATTAAACCTTCTTTGGCTTTATTGCTACGAACAGTTTCTTCAAGTTGAGCTTGTTGCTGTTGCATCATACGTAGGTTAGATGCCGTACTAATAGCCAACTGCTGATCACCTTTGTTCAAAGCAACCTTGTATTTGGTAAACTCAATCTGCATGCGACGAGCATTGTCTTGGGCAGCTTGCGCTGCTTTACGAGACTCAGCCATAGACTCAGACAGCGCAGGGCCAGCAGAAGCAGCGGAGCGCAATGCACCAGCAATACCTTTACCCGCACCGGGTTGAGACGCATTAGCTGCCATTTGAAAACCAAACTTAGCTAGGGCTTGGCGCGTAGCGTCACCCATAATACTTTTGGCACTTTCTTTTTCCTCGGCAACCATTTTGGCAAGGCCAGCTAAGTCTTTATCGTTTGCACCTTTAAACTTATTCATCATGCGATCAATGATGTCTTCAAAGGTTTCTTTAGGAACGCCTTGTTGCTCAGCTATGCGAGTAGCGCCTTGAACAATTTTTTGGCTTGCAGGGCTAGTAGCGCTTTCTTTATCTTTTTGTTTAGACTCAAAGTCAACGCGACGTGTAGCTGTAGCAGGATTGTATGGGTCAACCGCTTTGTCAGCTGGTTTAGATTCGGATGAACCTCCAACTTGTTTCATTCGGCTAGAAAGTTCTTTGCTTTGAGCTATACGAGCTTCTTTCTCAGCTTTTGTTAGTTGTTCAAAAAAACCGGGGCGAGCTTTGTCTCTTTCCTCCTTTAATTTTGCATATTCAGCCGTTGCGCGTAGACCGGAAGTAATTGGCTCAGTAATTGAACGCAATAAATCACCAGCCATAGAAGTTCGTTCACCTTCGTTGCCACCATTAGCAAAAGCAATTACACCGCCACGAGCCATGCCGCCGCTAATAGATGCACGAGACATTAACTCTTCTTGAGCAACACGTCGGGCGTCGGGATTAGCAGAGCCTTCAA
>Ga0222712_10003468_pt1 | contig 17179 bp, 21 predicted proteins | sample C33_657DmetaG_FD_165043 | JGI IMG/M metagenome (GOLD analysis project Ga0222712, IMG submission 165043) | Estuarine water microbial communities from San Francisco Bay, California, United States - C33_657D | ecosystem: Environmental > Aquatic > Marine > Unclassified | place: USA: California...
ATGTCCAGATAACCCCAGAGCCTGTAGCGGTTGTAATAGTCTCCTCCGTAATTGCACTAAGGCTATAAACAGCCGTACCATTGTACTGGATCGTGCCAGTAAAGTTGACCGTATTGGGCAGGGTGAGGTTCGTGCCAGCCACAGGGACTGGATCCCAAGCCGTGCCATTGTAGATTTCCGTAGCCGCCAAGGTCGAGTTGTAGCGGATTTGACCAGTAGCAGGGGTAGCCGGACGCTGGGCGGTAGTGCCGACAGGAATCTTGATGGCCTCAGTCGTGTTGAAGTTAGCAAGACCGACCACCGTAAGGTTAGCGCCAGCAGTAACATCACCACTAAGGGTCGATGTGCTTGTGACAGCCAATGTGCCGCTGGACGTAAGGTTGCCGTTGATTGCGACAGCAAAGCCACTTGCAGGGGTAATCGCCAGGTTCTGACCAGACTTACCGCTGATGTTGTCGAACTTGGCAATCTGCCCGGAACGGAACAGGTCATCAACCGTAGCCTTCCGAAGCACAGCCCCAGAAGCGTCGTAGATGTTGAAGGTATCCGTGGACTGGATGTCGAAGGCCGTGATAGCCGTCTGGTCGTTGATAGACCCCGGCAGGAGCGTCGCGCTATTGACGTGGGCGTTGAGGTCAGCTGCCGTGAGGACTTGACCAGAGGTAAATGTAAGCGGGGATTGGAATTGAGCCATTATTTTTTAGATGCGGTCATCTGACCTGGAACGATTGCTTGGATTGTCGTGGATCGGATGGAAGGTCTGTATGCGTTTACTGTGTACTGAACTTGAGCATAATACCCAGATTTGCGAGCGGGTAAGCGAAGAAGATAATCCTCGTTGGCATCGGCAAAGAAGGAGTTCAGCCGGGTCGTGCTGTCTGGGTTTACTACCAGAAGGTCGATGTACATATCAGCGCCAACGGTCATAGAGATGTCAGCCTGTACGCTGGAGAACCGTTTCTCACGGTTTGTATCGAAGGCGTACGCACGGGTCGTAAGGACACCTTGAATGGCGTTCGGGGTGAACGACCCAGAAAGCAGGATAGCCCCAGGGGAGTCCAACTTGAAGGTAGGGCTGTCAAGAAGAGGGGTAAGCGTGGCACTACCGTACTCGTCCCACTCAAGGCTTTCCATAAGGAAAACACCCTGCTCTTGGTCGATGGCGAACAGGCGACGACGGTTGCCCTTCTTGGCGATATGGAACGCCTTGATGTCAAACCCGGCAGGATAGGTGTCCACGGACTCCCAAGCCTTGTTGACGAAGTTATAGACCAAGACGGCATTGTTGACCGTGGAGGAGTCCAGCGGCACAGCCAGATAGTAACGGTTCTCGAAGTAGGTCGCTACGGCCTTATCAACATAGTTGTAGTTGATACGCTCGATGACATCAGAAATAGGGGATGACAGAGGCTCTGCGATGGTAAGGAGACGCATCCCTTCCGGTGTATTGCCGTTAGTTCCAGCCGATCCAGCGCCAGCAGGGTTAGCCACATAGACCCCATTATCGGACAGGAAGAAGATACCACCACCGGCCTGTACCACGGACTTCTTGGCGATACATCCGATATCGGTAGCCAAGGACTTGATGTAAGAGTCCGGCTCTGTAGCTGCATCCCCTGCGTTATACGAACCCACCCCTACGTTGGCGTAGAAGATGCTGTTACGCATAAACACAACGAACTCGTTAAGCACCCAAGGAGTAATGGCAATCAGACGGTCATTGCCACCGTCGTTGATGCTGAACATATCCAACGCAGTCCAACCATCGTCTTTTAGGTAATGGCTTACACGGAAGGTATTACCATCCGTCTGAACGATGTGTCGGTTTCCATAGTAAATGGCGTGACGGCTATTGGGGTAGTTGGTATGTACGCTAACTCCAGGGATAACGATAGTAGTAGAGCCATCCCAGCGGAGCGTAGTCTTCGAGAACCCACGGCAGATATAGACGTAGCCGTTGCCTTGGGCTTGGTAGGCATCCACATCGTCGGAAGCCGTGATGACCTCCCCGGCAGGGAAGGCTACGAAAGCAGCCGCAAAGGACTCCGTTTCTTGGTTGAACTTATACAGGCCGTCACCGCAAATGAGGATGATGTACTCTACGCCTGTGCTGTCCGTGTAGGTGCAGCTGGAATAGATAGTCCTGCCTGTGGATACGAAAGCAGTAGGGGTAAGCCGTTCAGCCCCTTTCCGTAGGGTGGCAACGCCACGATCCATACGGAAGTTCTGCGACCTGGATACGAAGTTCTTACCCAGATTGACCGGGTTGTCCCTTGAGTTCAAGCCGATGAACCCCTGGTCACCATCGACTACGTACTCACGGGCTGGCATTACTTTTTCAGCGTGTCTTCCAGTTCCTTGAATTTAGCGACCTTGGACGAGCCAGCGTTCTTAACGCCAGCGTAGAAACCGACTGCGCCAGCGATGCCAACGCCAATGAGAAATAGGAGGAATGTGAACATAAAGGTTAGATTACCGGGACACCACCATTGTAGCCGTTCCACTTGATCGTGAAGGACTCACCAGACCCGGTAGTGGTGACTGTGGACGAGTCGTCCATAGAAGGAAGAGAAAAAGAAGTTCCAGACCAAGTAGGCGTAAAATCATACGAGTTGTTCATAAAGAACTTGAAGTTAGCCGACTTGTTGGCGCTGAAATACGGAGTCTCACCAAGGATAGTGCCTTGCCAGTTAGAGCCGTTCCAAGTGAACGAGTTCACAACAGCAACCAAACTGATGGCGTAGGTTTGGTCTTGTGTAAGACCAGATGCTGTCTGGTAGCCTTGTGAACCAACCCAACTTTGTGTAGCAAAAGGATTCCCGGTAGACGGGGTACTGGCGGCCTGGATAGCAGCCAACTGGTCTGTGGAGATTTCGTTTCCGACCTCTACGACATTCGTAGGGATCTGAAAACCGACTGATGCCTGTAGGCTCATTTAAGTTTTCCTTTCCCCATACGAGAAGACTTTCGCTTCCCGTGTTGGGTGTGGACTGTGGCGGTCAACGGCATTAGACCGTTGCGTAAGCCAGATGGACGGTGGAGGCTGTGCCGGAGTCCGTAGTCACACGGACAGAGCCTGTGTAGTTCTCGATGCTCGTATTGGATAGGGGAGGCACAAGAATGCCGACGCTACCAGCAGAGTTGAAGATGACGTACAGGTTGGCAGAAGACGACTTATTCTGCACGAAGACGATGATTCGCTTCTCGGTGGCAGAGGCCGGTGCAAGGATTTCCGTGACAGCTGCATTGGACACGGAGATGTCCGAATGAGTCATAGAACGGATGAAAGGAGACGATGTGGAGATATAGGCCATTTTATTAGTAAGTTTGGTTCATATTGATGCGGTTGACTTGCTTCTGCTGGCGAAGGACGATGTCGATGGCATCCGTGATGTATCGCTCGGCTTCAGCCTCTGCGACCTGGGATGCTTCGATTTGCAGCTCGGAGCGAAGCCAGTCGGCAAAAGAACCACGCGCCATATACGAGGCGAAGAGGTAAGGGATGGTCACAATCTGCCACTTGGAGGGATGTGTGGACGGTGACTGACCGGCCGTGGTAGCCTCGATGCAGTTGTAGAAATTGCCGTAATGAGGCTTTCCGGCTACGGGAGTATAAGTACCAGTACCACTGCCAGAATCAAAGTAGCACTGAGCGCCAACAGAATAAGCAACGGTTGACGCATACAGATCGCCTACGAGTTCTGGACGTTTGATTCGGTATTCTCCGTAGACAGTGCCAGGGTCTGACGCAAAAACCAGTTTCTGCGTGATGCCATCATCATACAGACGGAAGTTCAAGGAGACAGCCTTAGTGGTTACGAGAGGGTCTTTGTCGTAACAGGTGAATACTTCCCCGGCATCAGCAGGAATGGCAGCAGTAACCAGACCGTTTCCGTCATTGGATACGGTTAACTGGGCGACACGGGTGAGGTCGGGCCAGTCCTGCAACTCCCAGGCGACACGAAGGCGTTCGTTGTTGAAATCACGGAATTGAGCGAATGTCTCATCCGAAACGATATGACGATCCTGTCCTGCAAGTTGCAGGGAGTTGAACAGGATAGGGGAAAAGTGGGTGGTTCTCATTTGGTGAGGAAACCGTCTGCTGTAAAGATAGCGCCGTTCACGACGGTACGCTTGACCCGGTTATTAACAGCGATTTCCGGGTTGTGCTTGATGTAGTCGTTGACGAAAGACTCATCATTCCAGCACTCATAACCAAGGCGTTGACCCCAGTAGTGATAAGCAGAAATGGGGATACGAGCCTTCAACTCGCCTACCCCATCGATTGCCTTAGCTGCGTTTGCGTGATTGAAGGCCGCAAACTGCTTTGCCTGTGTATAGGAAGCCGCTTCCTGCATTCTCCAGCCCGTGAGGAGTTCCCTCTCCATATCCTTGCGGAGATGGGAGGGGACAACCTCAGAGATCGACTGGATGATGTCGGACAAGCCTCCTATTGGTTAGGCGGTGAAGTCGAACTTACCGAAGGCCAGCGGGTTGTAGATACAGAGGCCGGCAACCGCTTCGATGAGACGAGCAGGGCCACCACCGTTATCCGTCAACTCAGTGACCTGGGCGACGTTGCCACCGTAGCGGACTTCGACCATATCGAACGGGATGATATAGCCAGAGAAGTTGTTCTTGAGGAACAGCGACGGGTGCAGACGAATCTGACCGAAGTCACCCTGGAAGACATCGACCGACGAGATGTACGAGTCGCTATTGGACTCACGATTCAGCGTACGGATGACTGAAGCCGTGTTCGTGTTGGCGTTCTGCGAGGTCGTGAACACGAGGTTCGTGAAGGCTCGCTTGAGCGTCGGGCCGACGATAGCGTCGTAATCCTTGAACTGACCAGTCTGGCTGTAGATACCAGTGAGGATATCCTGCACGACGGTTTCAGTGAGGGCAGCAGTACCGACAGCGGAAATCTGGGCGGCGGCAGGGCAGAAAGCCGAAGCAGCAGCCGGGAGGTCAACGGTGTCGATGTTAGCGGAGGTGACGATCCACTTGTCCAGACCACGGGTACGATAGCCGACAGTGCCGTTATCGACCTGGGCGGCTTGGTTACCGCACATAGCGATTTCCATATCACGCTTCACAAGGGTGATAGCCTTGGAGACGTTGTTGGAAAGTTCGTCACGGACACCAGCGATGTTGGCGACGTCCTGGGTCAACTTAGACACCCGGACAGCCTTACGGAAGATCTGGATGCGGTTGGACAGTTCGACACGGTACTGAGTACCGCCATCGGACACGAAGTTGGACGTGCCAGTGTTGGGATCGACATCCGTGCCGTCAACGACAGGGGTCGGAGTGGTGGTAGCGGGGAGACGGTCGGCTTGCCAGCGGAAGATGGTGTTACCGGGCTGAGCGCCCTTCTTCGCCATCGAGGTGAAGGGGGTGTCCTTCGCATCGACGAGAGCGATGAGGTTAGCCAGGTCTTCACGCTTACCAGCGTTGACGATGTCCTTTTCGAGAAGTTTTGCCATTGTATTTTATGGGGTAGGGGGGGGGAGGGTTTAGATGAAGCCTTTAGCGAGTAGCACTTTGGCGAGGTCATCTGCGGAGTTCGATTTTGCGAATCGACTTTCAGCCTGTTTCGCTCTTGCTTCGGAAGAGTTAGTCTTGGCTGGGGTAGCGGTAGGACGGACGGGCGGTAGGGACTTTGACTTGCTTGCGGTATTGGAACTGGCCTTAGCCTGTCCCTCACGTGCTTGCATCCCCCGGATGGCATCACCGATAAAGATTTGCCAGTCTGGGAAGTTGCGCAGCTGCGGAGCAGTCTTAAGCATCTGTTGAGCCATCTGGTACTCTTTCGAGGCTGGAGTCTTCCACCACGGATAGTTCGCTTCGGCAATAGGTCGGATTCGATTCTCCGTATCGATTCGGGCAAGCTGCTTAGGCAGATGCTCCTCAATCGCTTTCGTAGAATTGACCAACATACGCTTCACGTCATCCGGGCCGTACTGACTCTCGCCCAAAAAGAACCCTTCTGGGTTCTCCATACACTTATATCGTAGCCAACGGGCTTGTTCGATTTCCTTGTCAACTTCAGCCTTCGATTTCAACGAACTGAACGGATTATCTGCGTCAGTGACGCTATTATTGCTCTGTTCGCTCGATTGCTGTGACTCGGTCACCGTCTGCTTCAGCGCATCCAATTCCTTACGGAGATTGGCGACTTCCTCTTCCGCTTGCTTTCGCTTGGCGGTCAACTTGTCGATACGCTTCTGCACACCCTTAGAGAGATCGCTGTCTCCCTCGTCGTCTTGTGCTTCCTGGGAATGAACTTCGTCGCCATCCTCGGCCTGGGGGACTTCCTCTGTGGTTTCAGCGTTATCGGCTTCGGCTACAGGCTCATCCTTGACCTCCGTTTGGTCTTCGCCCTCAGTTTCGGACTGGGCTTCATCCGTCTGTTCCACCGGATCGGCAAACAGAGTCTTACGGAGTGCATCCGCAAGGGTTTCCTCATTTAGCCCTGTGGAGTAGGCGTTGGACTGTACCTCGGTGTTGTTTTGAGCCGAACCGATATCGGCATCTTGATTTTCTGGCATAACAGGGATGGGTCGCTCCCAGGGGCGTATGGGGAATAACCCCTCATTTCAAGGTGTGTCAACGGGCTGAACCCGTGTTTGTAAGTTTTGGCAACTTCTGCCTTAACTCACGAACCATACTTACCGGCCTTAGCGTCTTGGTTCTCGCTCAAGAGCAAGTCCTTGAAGTCACGGAGGCTTTCGGCACGTCCGCAGCCGTGGATACGCTTTTCGCCCTCGATATTGTACGAGATGGCGCGATCTACCTCTCCTTCGATGTTGGCATCGAGGTAGGCAATGACTGCGTCAAAGACCTCGTTGGTTTCAAAGGAAAGGGCGCGTTTATGTTCGATTAGGGTCTTAGCCATAGATTACATCATCCCCTGCTGACCGGCCTGTTGCTGTTGTGCGAACTGGTCTGCCACCGGGGTAACGCCAAGACGACCAATGGTCTTGTTCTCCTGCTGGCTGACGCTCATCTGGAGGTTCTGGAAGTAGTTCTTGAGAAGAGCCTGGAACTGAGGGTCTTGCTGGGCAGCTGCTTGAGCCTTCGGGTTCTTCTGCATAATGTCTTGGGCGTATTGCAGCTTGGTCTTGGCAGAGGGGTCGTTCTCGACGTAGTTGGCTTCCATCCCAAGCATCATCTTGGCGAAGTCCGTCTGGACTTGCTCGTACATCTTTTGGGACGCTGCCGTTTGGTCGAGGATGAGCGACTTGGACGCTTCTGGGCTGATGGCTTCCACGAAGCGGGTAACAAGTTCATTACGGTTGAGAATGCCACCGGCATCCATCGGGACAACAAAGGAAGCCATTGCTTTAAGTTTTTCCAAGACATAGTCGGTATCGAGTTCCTTGATGTTGTACGAGATGTTGAAGTCATAGGCTTGGCAGATTTCGTCCGGGCTGACCACGATGGGCTGACCGCAGACTCGCTCGATCTCTGCACCATCCATATACTGTAGCGCCAACGAGATGATTTGCTTGGTGACCTTGCTCCAGGCGTTAAGCCAGTTATTCACCAGGAATTGCTGGGTGGTCTGGGTCTTGACGGGCGGGATGTTGGCGTGGTACAGACCGAAGTAAGCTGCATTGCGGGCTTCGACACGGTCAATGAGATTGAACGCCAACGCAGGGTTGCCGGAGGGAGGCGATAGGAAGGTGTAGTCATCTGGCGTGGTAACAGGCAGAAGACCACCCGGCTGGATGAGGTTCTGAGTGCCAAGACGCTTCTTGACCTTGATGGGCGGGAGAGTCTCGAAAGCCGTGCGGTCACGGATCGAGTCGTGCTGTGCCTTGATTTCCAACTGGTCTGTGTAGGCGAGTTCGGGAACGCCACGGGACTCGATGATGGAGCGACGGAGATGCTCACGACGCATTTCAACGAACGGGTACTGACCGTGGGCGTACTCAAGCATTTCGTGCTTGGCGTACAGTTCGGAACGGACTTGCGGGCAGAAGACGGTGTAGTAGATGGCGGGGATACCGTCCGGCCCAATCTGACGGGTATAGGCGTACACGATCTCGACCAGGTTGTCGGCACGGTGAAGCGTGTTGGTGACGTTGGTCGTGGTCGGGATGAGATTCGGGTCTGCATACCAAGACGACTTGCCAGCGGCATTTTCGGCTTCCTCAACGAACTCTTCGCTCCAGCCATCGGTTTCGATGAACTCACGCAGCTCGACTGCGGTGTAGTGGACTCGACGGAAGATGACACGGGCATCCTGGAGGTCGAGAGTCTCCGGCGGGAAGGCAATCTCGTCGAAGGGCTTAAGAGCAGCTACGGCTGGCTGGCTGGAAACCGTGTACTGCTCCCGGTAGGTAGACGTGCCGGCCTTGGTCAATTCATAGGCGACTCGCTCCACTTCGGATTCGGCTACGTTATACACAGCCCTTAACAACGACTTTGTGAGGTCGGATGCACCCGTATTTTGAAGCGAGCCGAAAAGTTCGATAGCCATCTGGTCACCGTTCATACCACGGGCTTGGATTTCGCCTGTGGTGATTGTGGAGTTGCGGATGCCAAGTTTACGCTCCCATCCGATATGGACGGCAGACCAACCGAACTGCTGAGTATACTGCGCCCAGAGTTCGTTCTCACGGGCGAGTTCAGCCTTCATACGGTTGTTGATGACCCAGTTAGCCAAGTTCTGGATAGACCCGGCAGTAGCAGCGTCGTTGTACTCCGTTCCAGAAACACGAAGACGCGCAAGATTCCACGAAGACACCATCAGCACCACAAGTTCGTTGATGGTCTGGTCAACGAGACGGCAACGGACATCGGAAGCACCTTCAAACGGGAAAGCGGTAACCCCCTCGTTGTTGGAGTACTTCTTGCCGTCGTCAGTCTGACCGTCCCAACGGGTGAGACGGATGTCGTCGTTGCTGTTCAGACGGGCGACGTTACCACCGTTGTACAGGGAACGCTCAAGTTCCTTACGGAGATACACCACGTCGGGAGTATCCGTGTGGAATGTGAGTTTATCCTTGCGGGAGTCTGTGCTGTTCATTTTGGAAACTTTTGGTAGATTTTGTTTCTATATATTGTAAAAGTGACGACTTATGGAATCTATGCTGACCTCCAAGAGTCGTATAACACCGGATAATGCCGTTTTTCCTCAGTTTGTCCAATTCACGGACATCAATTCCTGTCAGCTGCTCGGCAAGCGACCTGGACAGCAGGATTGGGTATTCGTCGGGGTTACGCATCAGTAAGAGCCTCCACCTTTGCATCTGAACGAGTCCTCGTCATATTGTTCTGGCTGGATCGTAGCCAGATAACGGAGACAGTCGATTGGGTCTTTCGATGCTCCCTTCTCACCGTCCGCACCCGTCCACTCTCTTAAAGAGTAAATAAGGTTTTCGCAGGACTTGGCGATATACAATTTAGGCTCGTTGATTGGCGACAAGGGCTGACCGGGGTCGTGAGCCAGAGCGTCGTTGATGACGGACACGCCATCGTCAATGCGGATGCCAGGTGCCGGATCGAAATACATCGGTTCTGGGTCTTCGGCAAGCAGCTCGATGAGGGAACTGCCTCCTTCTTGGGTGGCAGCCTGTGTAGCCCCGGCGCGAGGGTCGATGCGACGCTCTTCGACGATTTCGTCGCCCTCCAGGTCACGGATTAGAGACTTATAGTCCGCAATGCCTCTTCCAGCCCCTGCTCGTTGTGCTGGGCCGGCTTTCCCGTCAAGTTTGGTGTCTGGTAATGCCCATTCACCGTAAGAAGCGTCGGGCCACTCACGATAGACATACCAACGGGCATTCTCGCCACTTCCGACAGCCCGAAGCCAAAGCATAAACCAGTTTCTCGCCCCCGCAGGGTCAACGACCATATAGTTAGTGCCTTCTTCGGGTATTTTATCGTCATCAATCTCATTGAGGTCACCAAAGCGTGGGAATTGAGCGCCAGCCAGTCCGTCAGCCCATCCGTATGCTCGGATTTTCTTCTCGTAGGTGGTTTTGCCCTCCAAGGTGCGACGCAGCTCGTCGAACGGGTTGTAAGGGTTGAACTCGGAGTGAAACCAGACTACCCCGGCATCCTTGCCACGGGATTTAGCCCGATAAGGCATATGACCGTTCGGAACGCCAGGTACGTGCTGGATTTTCTGATCCAGAATGGTCGCAACACGGCTTTCCAGCACCTTACAGCCGGAAATGTACTCCTTTACGACGTTAGTATAGCCCGAAACTGGGGTAAAAGTGACAAGCAGCTTACCACGTCGAGTAACAACACGATATCGTAGTGTTTCGATCCAATCCAGTGGTACAAGTTCGTCGCACCAGATGATATCGCACTCGCCACCTTCAATGACTCTTTTTTCTTGGGCATAATTCATAAAATGGCATTGGCTGCCATTTGGAAAGATGAAAGTGCCGTCCGAAAAGCCGTTTTTCTGAGAATATTGGATGTTCGTTACCCGCCCCTTCTTCAGACTCTTGAACTCCGGGGGGATATACTTCCAGATTACGTTCTGTTGCATCTGGATGGACGACTGGGATGTGGTATGCAGACACCACACACGGGCATTCGGGATGTTAACCAGCGCCGAAACTATCCTTTTGGCAGCCCATTCAGTCTTACCCGCACGATTACCACCCAACACGCACAGTTCTTGGTGGTTCTTAAGTAGATCGTCCGCATCGCGCCAGTGGAACGGCTCGTAACCGTGGCGGTATGGGTCAGTTTTCTCGGCAAGGATTTTTTCTTCACGGATGCGTAGTACTTCTGCGAGTTTTTCCGACCCCAGTTTCTGCTGGAGCAGCTTCAACTCCTCCGTGGAGGGGAGTTTGATGACTGGATGCTGGGTAAGTTTCACCAAGCCTTGCAAGACCAGTATCTCGGAGTAGTCTTATCCTTGGCAGTCGCACAGTTATGGCGAGCGTGGAAGGACTTCCTCCGGGCTGGATTGCTTTTCTTGATCGTCATATTCGGGTCACCGAAACGCACGATCTTCGTCTTGTTGCCGGACTTCACATAGACAGCCGACTTCTTCGGGCCGCCAGGTGTTCGGAACGGACGATTGAGTGTGACCTTCCTGCCTTTGTAGTTTGCCATAGTGGTTTGGGTGTCCGCAAAAAGATGATGGACGCAATCTCACTTGCATCCGGCTCTTCCCATTCTTCGTCCTCGTCAGAGTCGAATGGGAACATAGCCGTTACATCCCGCCCTTGGACTTGCCGTAGGACTTGAAGCCAGGACCACGGTTCTTGCCGTGCATAGCCTTCTCAAAACCTTCCATCTTGGAATAGCCAGGACGCTTGTGTTCGCCACGCTCCTTGCCCTTGGATTCCTTGCCTTCGTGCTTCATACCGTGCTTCTTCATTTTCATAGTGCCATAAGTCTCACTAATGTGGATAACTTGTCAAGTAGTCCACCTTATTGACAGTAAATGGCTGATTTAAAGAGAGCCTTGGGTCGGAGTCGAACCGACAACCATCTGTTTACAAAACAGGCGCACTGCCATTGTGCTACCAAGGCAAAAGTTTAAGCATCCCACTCCGTCGCATTCTCCGGCCCAGTCTCCAAGGCTACCACCCCGGCTGCAAGAGCAGCTCCCAGTACCGTATGGAAGTTCTCTTTACTGTTCCCACCGCCAAAAGCCAAGACCTTCCACTTGTCCGACCTGGAGTTCAAGATAATGACCCCCTGCGGACAATACCCCTTCAATTTAGTCAACGCATCCAACATCGCCCCTTCCAGCTGCTCGTCGCTATGAGTCACCTCGTTGACCTTGACCTTCTTCCTCCGCTTCTTCGGCTTGTCGTCCATTACCAGCGCCCCCCAAATCGAGGATGCTTAGCCGCCACCCAGCGACCCCCATCCGATCTCAACGGCACTCGCATACCCACCACAAAGTTCCGGCTATCACGCACCAATACGTTAGCCTCAACCTTCACCTTATCATACTCAATATCACAAAGCAGAATCCGCCTGTTCAAGTACTTCGCCTTCACCACCCCAAAGAACTCCTTCGGCTTCTCCAGGCTCTTGTCCAGATCGTCCTGCAGCTCCCCAAGGTCAGCGCCCTTGCTCAACGCCTGGACACCGGCCTCCGTCCAACCAATAGCCCATAACTTCTTCGGCCTGTTGCTCGGAACACGCACCCAATGCCGACCCTCCTCAAGCCTACCACGCCACTCCTTCATCTCGTCCTTACTCAATCCAGTAAGCCGGATTACCTCCGCTTCCTTGATAATCTTAATGTCCATATCCAACGATCTAACCTTAAGTTAGGACTTCGTCAACTTGTCTCCCAGTGGTTATCTCTCCGCTTCTCTACGAGAATAACCCCTTCCCCCTTTGGGGGACTGAGGGGGGAGACAGGGGGATTATTAAGGGGGGACACCATACCCAGTCAAGTCAGTCATCCACATTCCAAAGACCTATTAGATTCCCTAATACTCCATATCAGCCTACCTCATAACCAATCCACCTCCATTAGATATTCCACTGGACTCCATAAGTAAGGCTTATTGCAGAAAAAGTGTAGATGGGTTAACCCGCTTGAGCTGCCACCCCCCTCCCCTGGGGCGATCCCCCCGCCCCTTCGACGTCGAGGCGCGTGGACGTTGTGCCTCCGTGCTTTATTATAAAGTCTACAGGAAATATTATAATCCATCCAGCCATCACTTTATTATATTCTCTACAAGAAATATTATATTCCGTATCCATAAAACGGATACAGCACGTAATGACTTTTCACATACAGCACGTAGTGATAAGTTAACTACAGCACGTAGTGACTTGTTGGATACGTAGAGCTGCCGTCACGCTCCGGCACGTAATGACTTGTTGCTTACAGACTCCGGCACGTGCAACGGGTCACTCCAGGTCTACGCGCCGCCATTTGAGATCGGTGGAGGCAATGAATAGGCACAAAAAAGCCCCCGCAGTTAAGCGGAGGCTTGTCGAGGTCTTGGCTATTTACTTACGCACGTTCAACGTAAGCCCTCAAGGGAGAGTCATAGGCGAACGTATTCCAGACGTTGGCGTGTCGTGTTGCTTCTTCCTTGGTGTAGTGAAAAGCCTCTAACTTGTCGTTGCTCTTGTAGTGGTGCATCCAGCCAGAAGATCGGCAGAGGTAACGCACGGAATAGGTGCGCGTACTGTCTCCGTTCTTGGGCTTGAGGTATGTGACGTAGTTACGAGCGTTGTCCATTGTCTTATGTGTTTACTTCCTGGGTTACTGCTTGTGGGTAGCAGGAGGCTAGAAGCCCAAGGTCTGCGGAACGATGACACTCTCCGGCACGTGCAAGAACCAGAGAGTGGGTTGACCATTCTCGATGCGGAAGCGTAAGACAACCCAAGAGCCTCGATAACGATATACGTCCGTCCCCTTCTCGACTGCGTGAGGTCTTCCCATACCAGCCATAAAGACGCTGGAGCGTGTTTCCCATTCGCTCTGCATCAAGTCTGCTTCCTCCAGGCATTGAGAGAAGGACAGAGCGTGGTCTTTACCGAAGATGAGGCGAGACGCTTCACGCTCGATACGTTCGACTTCCTGCTCTGCCTTCTCGTAAGCAGTGGAGGGGAAGGTTGCGTCGTTGCGACGCTCTACTGCGTTGAGATAAGCCTCTTCCATCTCACGCACGAGGTTGATCGTGCGAGAAGCAGAATGAAGGAAGGAGTGAGTGAGTGCTTGCTTTGTGGTTTTGTTCATATGGTGCGTTGTGCGTTGTTTACTGTGTGGAGTTACGCGCTCACGTCAAGCCCAGGTCTTGGCACGTCTTGATCATAAACGTAAGGAAGTTTTGGATACGTGCCGGAGTCGTGATTTTGTGGATACGTGCGTAAGTGTTTTGTGGATGCGGACGGCAGCTAAAAGCAGCTCGACGTGTCCAGGACGTCGCCGGCCTTCTGATCGTGTACGCGCCTCCGTGCCGGGGCGTGTGCGTACGTACGTGCGTGCGTGTACCTACCTACCTACCTACCAAACTACCTACCAAGGCACAAAAAAGGGAGGCTACTTGCCTCCCTTGTGAGCGTACTCATTTACTGCTTAATTATTTTTGTGCCACTGTAGTACGCTCTTGTATAAATCGATTGCCACTTCTGCGTCGGCACGTGCTTTCCAATTTTCAAACCCCCTTTGCTTTGCTTCCTCTATGTTTCGTTTTAAAAGGCGGATTTGAGTACGCGCAAACGCCGGAGGTTTACTACAGAAGTACGTAAAGCATACGTCCAGGTTTTGCTTTTTTTGTGCAACGTACGCTTGCACCTCTTGGGGTGTAGGGTTGTTCATTCTGGTAAGTACTCGGAGGGTAAGCGTTTACTTCTTACTTTTTGCGACTCTCCTCTTCACGTGCTTCCATACGCTCGTCGTCGTCGTCTCCGTTGTTCTTCTCTTCCTTGATGTTCTCCGCAGCAGTACGGAATTGGCTAGCAAGCGTCTCAAGAATAAAGGCGACACGCTCCAGGTCTTCCGGCTTGTCGTGCGTGTCGTCGATATTGATGTAGTGTTCTGCGACTCTGTAATAATACTCGTTAAACTCTATGCAGATACCCTCCTCCGTCAGAGCAGAGTTAGAGTACGCGCAACAGGCAATCAGAGCGAGAGCAAGGGCTTCTGCGTCCTCTTGCTTGGTCTTTCGGTGTAGTGGATTTTTCATTCTGGGAAGTACTCGTCGTAGATTTGTGCAGTAATGGCGTAACCCTTACGCAGTTGGGCTTGCTTGGTCTTGCTCAATTCGCTTCTAAATTCTTCTGCTCCCATTCCCTCCTGCACGTAAAGGTCTGCTTCACGTCCTTCTGCGTGCCAAGTGTACTTATAGCCTACAGGAGTAACGTCCCCCTTCCATACGTGAAGGCTTCCCATTGCGTCTTCTTTAATGGTGCAGAGCATATTAGGAAAGGAAGTAGACCATTAGGAGGGGAATGGCGACCAGCGCCGCCGTTACGAGACAGTAAACAAGGAAGCCCAAGAAGGCTTCCGTCATTGTGGGGGGTGTTTCCATATTGTGCGTTGTGCGTCGATAATTGTCCCCTTTAGCCAGGTCTTTACAAGCAAAGTTTACTAATTTCCGGCAGATCGCATTTGAGGGGGTTCTCAAGCCCGTAGAGACGTTTTGTTTACTGTTAGGGTTAACTATCACGCCGGCCTCTAAAAGTGTCTCTAAAGTCAATTGTGGAGGCAGCTCATAAAACCCCTGTAAACATTGGTCGGAATGCGTGTCCAGGTCGCAGTCAAGTAAATAGCGAAGTCAAGTCATTCTTTCTTTTTGTGTATAATATTTTAATCTTATGTAGTTTAGTAATGATTAAGCAATTTGGGCACGTTTTTACACTTTTTTACACATTTTGTAAGTCGTTGATTATCAGCAATTTACGTCCTTACACAATTGCCCTACAAGGCTGGTTTACTGTGTGGTGAAGGGGTAGGGTCGCCTAAAGAGTAAATAGCCACCAGGACGACGCTGGGCACGTCTAAACGCAAATCAGTAAACTCAAGCATTATTTACTAACGGACGTTAAAAAGTCTACGCGCCTCCGGCAGATCGGCGACGGCAGCTAAAGGCACAAAAAAGGGGAGCGACTTGCTCCCCTTGAGTTACCTCCGTGTCCCGAACCAAAGCAGGACAAGGAGCAGAACGACTGCAAACGTCACGCAGTTACCAGCGCACGGATTCGGTTTGCCGTCTCAAGGGCTTGGTAGTCACCCTCGACTGTTGCGATTGCCACAAGGAAGTCAGCAACAGGACGGAGTGACTCGACGAGAGACTTGTAGGGCTTTGCCTCCTTGCCTCCGTTTTGCTCTGTAGCCAGGTCTTGCAAAATTGAGTCGTACACGTCGAGCGTCTCGATGCTTCCGACGTTGCAGGGGCAGGACGTGCTTTCTGCACACGTAAAGCAGTACGCGCCACATACGACGTTGCACACGTCATTGTGTGAGGCTTCTGCCAGGTCTGCCAATTTCTCGGAGGCTTCAGAGGCTAACTGTCCCGAATCCATCGAGAGGAAGACGGAGGCGACAGCACGTCCAAAGAGGAAGGACGCAATGAAGCGACGTTCTTCTGATGCCATACGGCAGGACGCTTGGTTGCTGTAGAGTCGTGCCATAGAGAAGGCAGACTCTACCTCCCTAAACTTCTCGTTAAGGGCTTGGTGTTGTTCTTCGGTTTGTTTGCTCATATGCGTGTGTGTTGTGTGTGGGGGGGAAAGGGTTACTTGAGATCGGAAGCGTCTACGTCTTCCTTCTTCTTGTACAGGTCAAAGTACTTGGACGTAAGGTAGATACCTTCAATGATACCCCCAAGAGCCTCCCAACACTCCCTTGCCGTATAGATACGTTCACGGACGTTGCGAGAACCAGACTCGCAAAATTGCTCGATGCAGTAACCATTGTAGACGCTTTGGACATAAATATGTCCCTCGTTCTGCTTGGTCGTGCCGTCCGGCAGCTTTGTGTAGGCTACAGCAGGAAGCCGGAGCATTGAGTTTAGTATGGCTACTCGTGCGTCGAGTCGCGCCTTTGTGATTCGTTCAGACATATAGGTAAGCGTTGTGCGTCTCTGATTGAGGGACACGGCAAGCAATAGTCAACACATACTTTACCCAGGTCTTGCCGGCCTCGACGTAGTTACGTTATGGATACACGACAGCCAGGTCGGTAAATCGTGCCGGACGTGCGGACGACGTGCTGATCGTCGGACGGCAGCTCGACCACACGACAGCCAGGTCGCCGGCCTTGACGTGCTGACGGCAGCTCTAAACAAACAAGCACACGTGTGTGCGTGTGCGTGTGTACCTACCTATGTACCTACCTACCTACCTACTCCAGCGTACTCTTGGCGAGGATAGCCAATTGCCATTCGTACCCTTCCACTACGCCATCCTCGTAGGCTTGGCAGATATCGTCCAGCGCCTCGTCTACCTCTGCTTCGTGCATACCTCTGCCAACGTCTTGATACTGCTTAACTGTCTCAAGCAAACCCATCGGAGTCAGACCATCAGCATACTCGCCAGAGAGATTGGGCAACGTCACGTCCATATGCATATGGTCGCACGACTCGATAGACTCAAGGACGGCACGAGCCTTCTCCTTGTGGTCACGTGTGCAACGACCACCAAACGTATCTTGTGCTACCCAATGTGCCGTGTTCGCTCCGGCACGAATGCCCAGGTTACGCGCCTCAATGCAACAAGCCTC
>Ga0222712_10003469_pt1 | contig 17177 bp, 14 predicted proteins | sample C33_657DmetaG_FD_165043 | JGI IMG/M metagenome (GOLD analysis project Ga0222712, IMG submission 165043) | Estuarine water microbial communities from San Francisco Bay, California, United States - C33_657D | ecosystem: Environmental > Aquatic > Marine > Unclassified | place: USA: California...
GTGAAGTGGGCGGCGATAGTTCCGTAGTAATTGTTCTGCTTCCATGTGCCGTCGATGACACCGTTGACCTGTGCGAGCTCGTATGGGCCCCAGTTGTAGGTCGCTGCAGTCTGCCAGACAGAGCTGTATGCACCGGACTGATCGGAGTCGTAGCCGAACCAAGGAAGGTTGTTGGCCTTGGCGACCTCGCCCGCCGACGGGCTGTCCTGATGTGAGAACAGGGTGTCGGCTCCAGCCGAAACGAGAGACTCAGCCGACTGACGCTCAAGAGCGGGGTCGAACCAGGTCTTCGTCCAAACGACATTCACCTTGGCGGCTGGGTTGACGGACTGGGCACCAAGGGTAAAGGCGTTGATTCCACGGATGACCTCGGGAATCGGAAACGGCGCCGAAACTCCAATGGTGTTGTTCTTCGTTGCTTTACCTGCGGCGATGCCGCTGACGTACTGGGTGTCCTCGCCAGCTCCATAGAACTCGTTGTAGTTCGAAGGGACGGACTGACCGAGGGTGATCGAGTCACCGGTCGCCATTTCGAACTTCACCTTTGGGTTGGCCTGAGCCGCAGCCTGCATGGCGTCCTTGTAGCCATAGGAGGTTGCGAAGATGATCGAATTGCCGTCCTTAATGAGGTCATTGATGACCTGCGCCACCTCAGGACCTTCAGGAACGTTTTCCTTATATGTCGTTTGGATCTTGGAACCAAGCGCATTCGCCACAAATTCACGGCCAGCGTTGTGGGCCTGCGACCAGCCACCATCATTGATCGGACCGACGTAGATCCACGCTGCCTTCAGCGTCGAACCACTGCTGTTCTCACTGCTGCTGCTCTTTCCACACGCAGTTGCAACAACGGCAAACACGCCGAGCAACGCGAGTGCGACGATGCCGACAGAACGGAATCGACGGCTTGACTGTGACGGCTTGATATCCATGATCTCCTCGAGGGGTGTGGTGTGCGGACGAAAAGGTGCCCAAGAGGGACCCCGCCCATCGACGAAACTAGCCCCCGAACGGAACCCGGGTGGCACTCTCTCTATGACAATCATGTTTCGTCCGTTGCTTGCTCTCGGCGTCTGAGTCGACGCCCCTCCGCTAGCGTCCTCACGTGCCCAACTGGCTGTTTGAGTTCATCAATCCGTGGACCACACCGCTGGCAATCGTGGCGGCGGTGACCCTACTGGCTTGGGCTTTTCGAGTACGCGGCCGTTGGCTCGCAATCGTTGCGCTTTCTGCAGCTGTTGGAGTCGCTCTCTGGCAAGCCTGGAAGGCCGGCCCACCAAATGGCCTGCTTGATCTGCAGATCTACACCAATTCTGCGAGATCGTGGCTGGAAGGGGGCTCAATCTACGACTACTACGACCCAACCTTTCATTTGTCGGCGACCTATCCCCCGATCGGGCCACTCCTTTTCAGTGCCCTCACCCCCTTCACTGCAGACGGGCGCGAGGTGCTGTTCACAGCATTCAACCTCGCTGCACTCTTCGGATGTGCGTGGTCGGTGGCCGGAATTGCCCGAATCGATTCCGCCAAGCGTTTTGAATGGACTGCGTGGGCTTTCGCGGCTGCAACCGTGACCATCCCGGTGTGGCTCACCCTCCGCCAAGGCCAGATCAACATTCTGCTGTGGCTCCTCGTACTCGTCGATCTTGATGCGATGCGACGATCGGCTCGATGGACCGGAATCGGCATTGGGCTCGCCACCGCCATAAAGCTTGTCCCGGGATTGTTCATGGCATGGCTCGCTGCGACCAGACGATGGAACTCATTGCTGCGCTCACTCGCTGCGCTACTCGTCGCAACTGCGATCGGGTGGGCGCTCGCTCCGTCTGACTCCAAGCGATACTGGACCGACCTCATTTGGCATTCAGATCGAGTCGGATCTGTCAGTGACCCGAGGAACAATTCCGCTCTCGGCATCGTCGCTCGAGCGATTCAGCCGGGAACTGTTCGTACCGTTGTCTGGCTGCTGATTGTTGGTGGGGTACTTCTTGTGGCGCTTTTTCGATCTGTCCGCGCCTCGCGATCAAATGATTACTTGGCAGCCGCTGCGATCGTTGGATGCGCGACTGCGGTGGCGAGTCCGATCTCCTGGACTCACCATCTTGGATTTCTGCTCGCTGCCCTTGCAGCGTTCGTCATTCACGCCCACACCACACGATCAAAGATTCTGTGCGTGATCGCTTGGCTCGTTCTCGTTGACCCTGGCGGCCAAGGTGACGATCCGTGGCTTTCAACCATTAGGGGACTCATGGCGATCGGGGCGATTTGTTTCACTCCGATTCGGTCGCTCGGCGGCGACCAGCAACAAGAGCCTGATCAGACGGAAACAACACCGAGCAAACGCGAAACGAACTCTGCGCTGCCCTCTTGAAGCTTGCTGCGCCGGATCGCCATTCCGCCAATCACCTCGGCGCCACGGTCTTTAATAATTCCTTCGAGTTTCTCGAGCGTCTTGCCAGTTTCAAGGGCATAGGTGCAATACACGGCAGCTTGTTTCCCGGTGAGAAAAGGAATCTGCGAAAGCCGACCGGCATTCGCTGGTTTCTGACCGAAAAGAAAAAGGCCGTCGGTCCAACTACCCACGATGACTAAATCGGCATCAGCGAGGCCTTGGTAGTCAACATCGGTCGTAGGGCATGACACGGCAGTAACACCATGCGCGATGAGCTCATCGACGATGAACCCCGCAGCCTTCTTCGTGTTTCCCGTCAGACTTTCGTAAATGACGATTGCGTTCACAGTGGCCTCCGTACGTACATACCCACCGTAGCCGAGGGCATCGGCAAAGCCGGACTCCGCATCACGTGGCAGGCTTGGCGAATGTCGTCCCTCACAAGCCTCGACTGGTGGATCCTCTTTCCACTTTCCCTTCTCGTCATTGCGTCGATTGCCATCGTTGCTCACCTCGTCATTCGGCGATTTCTCGGCCACCACGCGAGTCGTTCGGTCGGCCACGCTGCTCCGCTCATGCCGACGCTGGGAGCGCTCTTCGCCTTTCTCTCTGCATTCGTCATCGCCACCGAATGGTCCGCTCAATCCTCGGCGGACTCAACAGTTGCCCATATCGCCTCTGCAAGCGCCCGTTTGGCGTGGGCATCAACTGCACCTGGTGCCAACACCATCGAGATCCAGAAGGCGATTACTGAGGACCTCACTTTCACGGCATCAATCGGTTGGACGGAGCTCCAAAATGGCAACGAGATTGCGCTCGTTGAGACTGAGTCGTACAGAACCCTCCAAAGGACCGTGCGGGATTCTGCCTATTCACCTTCGGTCGCAACACCTGCGTCGAATGAACTTCTTGCGGCCGTCGATGATCTCGGATCGACCCGCCGTGATCTTGCGAATGCCGCGGGACGAACGCTTCCCACGCTTCTTCTCCTTGTACTCGCTCTTAGCGGAATCATCCTCACCATTAACTCTGTGATCCTTGTCGTCGAGAGTCCTGGCCGATCCTCGTTTGTCGTTCTGTCCGTTGTCGTTCTCGTGGCCTTCGATCTCGCCTTATTGCTCGTACTCGCAGCGCCGTTTCGCGGAACGCTTCAAGCCTCTCCAACGCCACTTGAGTCGGTGGTGCGAGAAATCGATTCAGGGTTCTTCACGCGTTAAGCCGCTGCCGGGGCGGGTACCGTACGGAGATGGCTGACTTCGTACATCAGGATCTTCTCCCCCTCGGACCCGACACCACCGAGTACCGACTCATCTCCACTGACGGTGTCGAGACCGTTGAGACCGCAGTCGGGAACTTTCTGCGTGTTTCTCCCGAGGCAATCACAACGTTGACCTCCGCTGCGATGTTTGAAATCGCCCACTATTTACGCACTCCACATTTGGCGCAGCTTGCGCGAATACTCAATGACCCAGAGGCGTCAGGCAACGACCGTTTCGTTGCTCTCGATCTACTACGCAACGCCAACATTGCTGCAGGAGGGATCCTGCCCGGCTGCCAAGACACTGGCACCGCAATCATCAAAGCCAAGAAGGGTCAATTCATCCTCACCTCAGGCAACGACGAAGCCGCCATTTCTCGCGGCGTGTACGAGACCTACAGGACCGACAATCTCCGTTATTCACAAATGGCACCGCTTGACATGTACCGAGAGGTCAACACCGGAACCAACCTTCCTGCAGAAATCGAAATCAGCGCGGTTGATGGGGATGCCTACAAGTTTTTCTTTATGGCCAAAGGTGGTGGCTCGGCAAACAAGAGCTACCTCTTCCAGGAAACCAAAGCTGTTCTGAACCCAACTGCACTCCTGAAGTTCATCGCCGAGAAAATGGACCTTCTTGGAACTTCCGCGTGCCCGCCGTATCACCTCGCAGTGGTTGTTGGTGGCACTTCGGCGGAGTTCGCACTGAAGACCGCGAAGATGGCATCAACGAAATACCTCGATGCACTCCCCTTCGAGGGCAATGAATTCGGCCAGGGATTCCGCGATCTCGAGCTTGAAGCGGAATTCCTCAAGGTCTCACAGCAATCCGGAATCGGTGCCCAGTTCGGCGGTAAGTACTTCTGCCACGACGTGCGCGTTGTTCGTCTTCCCCGTCATGGTGCATCGTGTCCCGTAGCGATCGCTGTTTCGTGTGCGGCCGACCGCCAAGCCCTCGGCAAGATCACCTCCGAAGGCATTTTCCTCGAACAGTTAGAGCATGATCCGGCACAGTTCCTTCCCGAGGTCACCGACACCATTCTCGGTGGTGATGTTGTCGCTATTGACCTCAATCGACCAATGGCGGAAATTCGCGAAACGCTTTCGAATCTTCCGATCAAGACTCGACTGAGCCTTACTGGTCCAATGGTCGTTGCTCGCGACATCGCCCACGCGAAATTGAAAGAACGCATCGACGCTGGTGAAGGGCTTCCGCAGTATCTCAAGGACCACTGTGTCTATTACGCCGGTCCCGCGAAGACTCCCGACGGTTATGCGTCAGGTTCCTTTGGTCCGACCACTGCTGGCCGGATGGACTCCTATGTCGATCTTTTCCAGGAAAACGGCGGAAGCTTCGTCATGCTGGCCAAGGGCAACCGATCCAAGGCGGTCACCGATGCATGCAATCGTCACGGTGGTTTCTATCTCGGATCAATTGGTGGTCCGGCAGCTCGCCTCGCGCAAGATTGCATTAAGTCGGTAGAGGTACTTGAGTACCCCGAACTCGGCATGGAAGCGGTCTGGAAGATCGAAGTCGAGGACTTCCCGGCATTCGTAGTGGTTGATGACAAGGGTAATGACTTCTTCGAAGAGGTCATTAAGAGTCGACCGGTAACGCTTCGCTGAACTCAAGCAGACATCTGAGGTTTGTATGGCGTTTGCTTTGACGTAAGTCGGAGTCAATCTCGGGTTTCTAGGTTGACGCAGGCGCAACTGCCAAAAGCGCCGTGACGAATGAAACTCGAGCGAATTCCTTCCGCATTCCTTATTCTTGTGCTCATCTGCGCCTCTGTGGTGGTGCCGTCGCTCGCAGCACAAGCGAGCCCACGCTCGGTGGTTCTCGGCGCCCTCGATGAATATGAAGAGAATGTCGAACCTCTCTTCGCTGCAATGCGTGTCCTTCAAGATGCGGAAGCTGAACTCGTCACCGCATGGAAGAAAGAGCGTGATTCCAATTTCGCGCTGGAGACTGCTCGCAAGACGCTTGACGATGACCGGTCCAGACTCTCAGCACTCGCAGTTCATGCATACATGGAGAGAGGCGCTCGAGGTGACGAGGCCGAAAGTGGATCACAAGTCGGAGTTGCCCTCGCATCGGCTCGTCTCAGATCAGACGAACGTGAATTGCGAGTAGCGCTGTCAGCAGCGAACACCGCAGAAGTCGCAGTTCGTGAAGCTGAGAAATCTGTTGAGCGCGCAACGAGCCAAGTCACAACGTTTGAGGAACACGTTGCCGACTCCGCCCGCGCCCTTGACGAAGCGATAAGGCCTCTTGCACCAACGCTCCCTGGTGCAGCTTACAGCGCCTATTTACGAGCCTCATCTGCGGTTCGAGCCTCAGATCCTGACTGCGACGTACCTGCTGCTTTGCTGGTGGGTATCGGACGCATCATGGGGAATCACGGACACAGTGGCTCCTCAAGTCTCTCCTTCGCCGGGGTTTCGTCCTTGCCGATGCAGGGCCTCATTGGGAAGGCAATCGCCGACCAAGACGGCGGAGCCATTGATGGAACCAGCATTGAGGATCTACGGGTCGGTCCCCTACAACTCCTTCCATCTCACTGGATCGCGTTTGATCCACAAGATGAAACGGCTTCATCACCGATGTGGATCTACAGCTCTGCGATCGTCGCATCACGTGTTCTCTGTTCTACCGGGAACGACTTGTCGAAAGATGATGGCGTGCGACAGGCACTCAACCTGTTCACCGGAAACTCATCACTCTCACAAGCAATCTTGGGCTCGGCACGTCAGGCTGCTCGTACAACCGATCTCAATTTGGGCTCAATTCCCGCTGATACTCGCGTTCAGTCCGCACTTGAGCGGCTCGAAACCACTCAGCAGTATGGCTATTCCACAGAGAGCACAATCCTCTCATTGGTCATCTGGTCCCAGCTGCGCCTCGGCACGCCGTACTCGCAATGTCTCGGCCCTGATGCACGGCCTGAGGATCCCGAATGTCCTCCGGGCACCAACCGTTTCGGTAACGGATTCTTTGACTGCTCTGGCTTCGTCAGTGCCGCATACGCAGCAATTGGAGTTTCTCTACCCACCACTACCGACGCCATGCTGCTTGACTCTGCGTTTAACGACCACAAAATCGCCGACGACTACAACAGCGACATGGATCGCGTCGGCGACATCTTGCTCATGGACGGACATGTGGCGCTCTCGCTTGGAGACGGACAAATCATCCATGCCAGCGGCGGCCACCTGACACAAGAGTCGCTCCCGAACTGGGTGCGAAACGGCGTCCTTGGCGTCTACCGAATGATTCCCTAGCGCAACCTACACACGCGGAGCAGGGCTCCATTGCTTCTCTCGGTACATGTCACGAAGGTCCTGCTTCAGGACCTTTCGAAGTGTCTGATTGCGCGGGAGTTCGTCGACAACCTCGAGTTGCTCTGGAATCTTCTGCACCATGAGATCGGCACTCTTGAGGTAGGTGACCATTTCGGCAAATTCGATGTCTTCGATCCCCGGGGCACGCTCAACAACCGCGCACACCCGCTCGCCGCGCTCTTTATCCGGAAGACCAATAACGGCAACATCGCCAACCTTCGGATGTTGATAAAGAAGGTCCTCGATTTCTTTGGCAGAAATGTTTTCGCCCTTGCGGATGATGACATCCTTGAGACGGCCAGTCAGCACAACATGCCCATCGTTATCGAGATGGCCGACGTCACCAGTACGGAACCAGCCATCAGCGTCGAACGCGTCGGCGTTCAGCGACTCATCGGTGTAGCCCTTGAACACCATTGGTCCCTTGAGCCGAACCTCACCGTCCTCTCCCTGCGAGGCGACCGCACCTTCAAGCGTCACGATGCGGATCTCGCACGCCCGAACTGGCTTCCCATCGGTGTACATAAGTTGAGCTTCGGTGTCGTTGGGTCCGCCCTGAGCGATCATCGGACATTCCGTCATCCCGTAGCCATGGCAGACAGGAATTCCCATTTCAGCCATTACTTCGACATACATTTCCGGCGGCTTTGGAGCCCCGCCACCTGAGAGCAGACGAAGCGACGGAATGATCTTCACGTCTGGCTGCGTACGTTGTTTCGCGAGGTACATCTGGTAGAACGCCGGACCGCCGCCGGCCATTGTTGCTCCCTTTCGAGCAAACAGTTCGACAGCAACTTCAAGCGAAAAGGCTTCGATGAGAACCGCACCACATCCGCGATAGAGAAGCATCATCAGGTAGTCCGGACCTGCAATGTGGGCGTACGGGAATGCGATAGAACCAATGTCCTCCGCAGTTAGCGCAAGGGCATCGGCCAGTCCGAGACCGCCCGCCATGAGCGTGCCATCTGTGTGGCGAACGCCCTTTGGAGAAGAGGTTGTGCCCGATGTGTAATAGATCCAACGGACTTCGTCGCCATTCGTTGGTGCCGGCGGAAGCGTGTAGGGCTCGGCCTGGGGCAATTGGTCGTACGCGATCATCACCGTGGGTTCGATACCAAGATCATCCATGATGCGACCGGCCATGGCGTTGAAGTCGAAGCCATTCCAATCCCCGGGGATGAGGAAGTACTCCGCATTCGTCTGCTGAAGGACGAAACCAACTTCACGGTCGCGATAGATCGGAATGATTGGGTTCTGAACAGCGCCGATTCGGGCAAGAGCCAGGGAGGTGATGACCGTTTCGATTCGCGTCGGGAGTTGCCACGTGACTCGAGAACCATGGCGCATGCCGAATTCGTGGAATCCGGCCGCGACTCGCTCCGACATGTCACGGAGTTCTTTAAAAGTGATTTCGCGGTCGTCCTCAATAAGAGCGACGACATCAGGCGTAGCTGCGGCACGTGCCTCAACCAATTCCCACATCGTTGATGCCTGTTCGATCGACGTCACTTCAGCCACTGATGCCTCCTTATTGCGGACGTCATATCTTGCCCTGTCGACGAAGGGTACGACGCAACCCGGGCGGAAAAACTCCGTTCATGTCAGGATGAGCAGATGTCGGAAATGATGAAGGCCTACCGCATCGTCGAATGGGAACACCCACCCGAACTGACCGAGGCCCCGGTGCCCGTACCGGGCCCGGGCGAGGTTCTTGTGAAGGTCGCTGGCAATGGTTTGTGCCATTCCGATGTAGGCATGGCCCTCGCGCCTGCCGCATTCATGGAGCCACTCGGTTGGCGAGTTCCATTCACCCTTGGCCACGAGGTCGGCGGTCATGTCGAAGCCCTTGGAACCGGCGCAACCGGCTTTGAGATCGGCGACCCCGTTGCCGTCGTGAGCCCTCATTCTTGCGGGCACTGCATCTGGTGCGCCCGAGGCCAGGACAACAACTGCGACGACTCCATTGTTGGCCGCGGATACGGCATCGATGGCGGGCTGGCGCGTTATGTACTCGTGTCAACGACACGCGAACTCGTGAAACTGGAGTCACTTGATCCCGTTCTCGCCGGACCCCTCACTGATGCCGGAGCTACCTCCTACCATGCAGTGAAGCGGACCCTTCCGAGAATTCCTCCCGGCGGCACAGCTGTGGTGATCGGCGCCGGAGGACTCGGCGCCTATGCGATTCAGCACTTGCTTGCCCTTACGAGTGCGCGTGTCGTTGCCGTGGATGTCTCCACCGATCGTCTGGCCTACGCCACGGAACTCGGCGCCCACGATGTGCTCGAAGGAGTCAACGACGACACCACAACCGAGATCCACAGACTGCTTGGCGGCGGGGCAAATGCTGTCTTCGACTTCGTTGGCATCGACCAGACCATCACTCACGGACTTCAAAGCACGGGTAAGGCCGGCGCCTACGCGCTCGTGGGCGCCGGAAACGGTTCACTACGTGGAACGATGTTTGACAAGCTCCCTCGAGATGGAGAGGTGTTTTCGTTCCAAGCACCAACCATTGCCGACACGCTTGAGGTCATCGCACTCGCTGAGGGTGGAAAACTACGCGTCGATGTCGACATCTTTCCGCTCGATCGCGTCGCAGAGGCCTACGAAAAAATGGAGCGCGGCGAACTACGCGGCCGCGCTGTTGTCATTCCTGACTAATTCGGGATCTCAATCGCCATCCGTTTGAAGATACGGCGTTGCTTGCAGATCGTCGACCAGACGCAGCATCAATTGCCCGAGTTGAGCACGTTCTTCTGGCGTCCAATCACTGAGTGCACGAGAGAGTTGTGCTCCACGCACACGTTCGAATCGACGCGCCATCGCTGCGCCTTCAGGGGTTGCAACAACAAGAACGATGCTTCCGTGTTGGGGGCTTGAACGGCGTTCGACGAGTCCCTCGTCTTCAAGAACACGAATCTGACGACTTACAGCTCCGGTGTCCATCCGCGCCGCCCGCGCCAAATCGCCTACTGGTAATGGGTCGCGATCGCCGAGCGCACGCAATACGTTCATCGCTTGTTGCGGCAGAGCAACGCGCGCAGCGCCGGCCATGCCTGCATGCACCCGTCGACTCGACAAGAGCCGCTGCAGACGGGTCAGCCCTAAACGAACTGACTGCAGCTGCGCTTCAATATCGTCCTGGCCGTCCAGGTTCGTTTGATCGCCCACAGTAGTTGAAACTAGGCCCTCTGGAAGGCTGGGCTCTGATGATCGGGCACGACATCAAGCGGCACGGCGATTTCTGCCACCGTCGGACCGATTTTGTCGGCGATGGGTTGCAGTGCAGCGAGATCGACTCCGTAGACACCGGCAGCATTCTCGGCGAGCACCTTTCGCAGGTCTGCTTCGCTCCAGCCTTTGAAACTATGGCGAATCGACTCAATACTCAGTGGTGAGCATGCTTCGTTGTGCGGGTAGTCACTTCCCCACATGCACTTGTCGATTCCAATCTGGTGGAAGGTCGCTGCTTCGCCCGGCGAAGGGAAACTCGACCCTAAGAAGCAATTGCGCTTGAAGTAATCGCTCGGCTTATGCGGCAACACGCCAGATGCAGGCATGCCAATTTCACCGATACGACCGCGAACCATTTGGGCATGAAGGCCGTCCATGCGTTCGAGCACTGGAGGCACCCACGAGGCGCCTTGCTCAGTCATGATGAACTTCAGTCCCGGGAAACGTTCGAAGACACCGGACATCGTGAGATGCCAGAGCGCACGGTTCGCAAAGAACGGCGCTTCAAGCACGAACATCGTGATTGCCGCGTCGTGGTTGCCGTAATTCGGAATGCCGCTGCCACCTGCGTGGTGCGTAATTGACATGTCGAGGTCCTGGCATGTCGCCCACAGCGGGTCGTAGATCGCTGAGAACAATGGATCGATCCAAGGAGTGTCAGGCGAAACTCCGGGGAGCAGGATGCCTTTGAGGCCATTGTCCTTTGCCCACTGCACGTCCTTGATTGCTTCATCAACGTCATTGAGCGCGATCTGGGCAAGACCAACTCGACGGAGCGGAGCTTCAGCAACAAAGTCAATGAGCCACCGATTGTGGGCGCGAAGGCCAGCTACACGCTTCGGGAAGTCTTCAGGCGAAGGTGCCGGAGCAATAACGACGCCGGTCGGAAAGAAGGGGGGCACCGTGTTTGGGAAGAGAATTTCACATGCAGTGCCCTCAGCGTCGAGATCGGCCAAACGTCGTTCGCTGTCCCAGTTGCGGGTTCGTCCGTCGTCTTGGAGGTCGCGGAACGGGTTGGAGTACTTGCCACGCCAAGCGTCGAACTCATCGCGCCACTCGGGATCGAGATACTCGCGGTACTGAGCGTGACTGCCGCCGGCGTGTCCGTCTGCAGAGATGATCACGTAGTGGTCATTCGGGGCCATGGTGTGCTCCTGTGTCCCTCGGACGAGCGATGAACTCGCTTGGATTTGGAGTCGGCGGAACCGACACGTGAACCCTAGACGTGACTGTTGATCCAGTCAAGGGTAGAGCAAGAGTTGCTCCTTCTCCAGTTCAAGGAACCAATTGGAAATACGGCAACGCGATGTCGTCGGGACCGCCGATGCGGTGGAATACAACTTCGACGCGCTGTCCGATTCTGATCGCATCGTCCTCGCAGCCCACCAGATTTGAGAGGATCGTCCACCCCTCGTCCATCGTGACGATGATGGGCACATACGGCGTCACGAACGCAGGCGTCACTGGACGCCACACACGGGTCCAGCTGTAGATCTCACCGGTTCCTGCACTGTCGGTCCACTCCAGCGACATCGAGCCGCACGCGGCACACATCATCGCTGGCGTATGGGTTGGAGCCTCGCAGTCGAGGCATCTCTGGAAACGCAGGACGCCGTCTCGACATCCCTGCCAATAGGGAGCCGAAATCGGTCCCGGTACTGGAAGCGGAATGTCACCCGATTGCGGAATGAGCATGCTCATGGACGATCCTTGCCGAGAAGAAGAACGTCGGTGAAAAGCGCACCAGATCCGCCGCCTGTGCACATCGCAACTTGAGCGTCTGCAACCTGCGAAGAGATGCATTCGCCACGAAGTTGTTGCACTCCGCGAACAACTCGCTGAAACAACTGCACTGATGCTCCCCCGTGACTAAAGGACATCGTGCCACCGTCGGTGGTAATGGGATGCCGGCCTCCAGGTTCAATCACGCCAGACAAGACGTAGTCGCCACCTTCGCCCTCCGCACAGAATCCAAAGGCCTCGAATTGACGAATGAGTTCGAATGAAAACGGATCGTAAAACTCGCAAACGTCAACATCCGAGGGCCCGAGGCCGGCAACTGCGAATGCTTCCTCTGCGGCACGCCGACCAACATTGCCAGCTATGAGATCGGGGCGACGCACACCGCCGAGATCCCAGACCGGAGGGTGCTGGTAGGAAGGACCGTAATGATCGGTGCCTCCTCCGAGCAGAAACACTGGCGCCTTCGCGGTGTCTTCAGCTCGATCAGAACGCGTGAGGACAAGCGCTGTTCCGCCCTCTGATGTCATTGCGCAATCGAGCAAGTGGAAGGGGTCAGCGACCATACGGCTATCGAGAACATCGGCAGCGGTGAACGGCCCTCGCCCGAAGTACACAGCCTCAGGGTTGACGTGGCCGTTATTGCGAATCGTTGCGGCAACATGGGCCATGGATTCAGGTGTTGTGCCGTACATGTGCATGTGCCGACGTGCCATCAGCGCGAATTCGGCCGCAGTAAACATTCCGTAGGCAGCCACGAATTCATTTGTAGGTCGTGTCCATGGCGCAGTCGACGCATGCTGGCGGTAACTCCCGGCTTCCCCAGTTGCGATCAGGACGGTGTTCGCTAGACCACACGCGATAGCCATGGCGCCCTCGATCACCGCTGGAATGCCAAGCGGCGACATTGACCGCCAAGCTGGCCCAATGCGACTTTGATACAGGAAGTTGCTGGCTATCCCGCCGACAACGCCGTCGATGTCTCTCGGTTCAAGTCCAGCATCGGCGATCGCACCGAGTGCCGCCTCGAGGGCAATGCTTTGAGAGTCGTGACCTTCGAGAACTCGGGCTTGTTTGGTGTTGTGCACACCAACGATCGCCACGTCACGAAATGGATGACCCACGGTGATGCCTCACTCCCCCTGACGCCGTCTCGCCCCAATGGCGACGCATTGTCTCGTTCCTTCCTAGCATCGCATCTATGACTCCTGCTCCCCGACCACTTCCCCTCACGCTCGAGGACGGCACCGTGCTCCAGGGCGACCTCTATCTTCCTGATGAGGACACGCAATCTTCTCCGACCGTCGTTATGAGTCATGGATTTTCGGCAACGAGAGCCATGGGGTTGCCCTGGTTTGCTGAGTCGTTCGCAAAGGCTGGCTACGCGGTGTATCTCTATGACCATCGGGGTCTTGGCGATTCGGAGGGCGAACCACGGAACGTCGTTGATCCTTGGTCGCAGACCCACGATATGTGGGAGGTCGTCGACCAATTGCGATCCCGTCCTGAAGTTCATCCCGATCGCGTTGCACTGTGGGGATCAAGTTTTAGTGGCGGTGAAGCCATTGTCCTTGGTGCACTTCACCCTGAGGTCAAAGCAGTGATCGCGAACGCTCCATTCGCTGGTCTTGGTGACCTCATCGCGAATCCAACGCACGCCGAACAGCGCTTCATCGCGATGCGAGTTGCGTTCGACAGCAGTTCGCTCGACGTTGGCGTTCGAGAGATCGGGCCAATGGCGGTTGTCCTCGACGATGGAATCGAGACGGCCGTGCTCCCTCAGCCCGAATCATCGGAGTGGTTCCTCACACACGGGCCACAGAACGGCTGGGTCAACTCTGTGACGATGGTGATGACGACCACACCACCGTTTGATCCCGCAGCCTGTTCGCCTTCACTTGATGGAACTGCACTCCTCATGGTTGTCGCAACCAGCGACGAAGTCGCGTCCACGGCAATTGCGCTCGACACATTCGAACGTGCATCGGGTCCGAAGCGGCTGACAATGATCGAAGGCCATCACTTCAGCGCCTACGAGGAGCCCGCCCGAGAAGAAGCTTTCGACGCAATGGTCGATTTCCTCGACGAATTCCTCTGATTGTTCACGCCAAAGTCGTGCTCAACCCACCACGACGTTCGGACGCGGGATGCCTTGCATCTCGCACAGCGCGTAATAACCGGCGAGTGACGTCGCACCATCAGTGACCGAATCGACATTTCCATCGGCATCAAGATTGAGATTCGCTCCGTACATGTGGAACCACACTCGCGTCTCGTCTTCAATGCACTGAAGGGTGTGGATCGACCCAGCTGGTTCATAGAGGAATGACCCGGCGCGATTCACGTAGTCATATTCCTTGTACTTCCAGCCGCCGCTGACGGTGTAACCCCACACGGGGCCAGTGTGCTTGTGGGTCTGTACCTCGAAACCATTTTGCATAATGTTCTCGACGATCCAGAGACCTTCTTCGATCTTGACCTGCAGAACTCGAAGTTTGTTCCCTCCGCCAATTTCCACCCACGGAAGATCGCTCTCGCCGATGTGAACTGCTTCGGGTGCGCCTGCGCTGATGACTGTCATAACGAGAATCTCCCTGAATGGCGTGTCGTCCGATGTTAGGCCATTACCGCATGCCTCGAACGAGTCGACCGGGCCGAGCCCCCGTGTCCGCGTCATTTAGACGAGTGACCTTGCCGGCCACGATCGTGTAGCGATAGCCGCTCGCACGCTGGATGAGACGATGCCCTCCCGCCGGCAAATCGTGGACGAGTTCAGGATGCAGGAGATGGAGATTTTCGAAATCAATCACGTTGATATCGGCCCGCTTCCCTACCTCAAGCGAACCTCGGTCGCCGAGCCCGTAGACCGAAGCCGTCTCGAGTGTCTGCATTCGCACTGCAGCCTCAAGCGAGAGTCGAGGTCCGCGCGAGCGGTCGCGGACCCAGTGGGTGAGCATCATCGTCGGCATGCACGCGTCGACAAGCAGATTGCAATGAGCACCCGCGTCGGAAACGCCGAGAACCGATGCAGGGTGCGTGATCATGTCGTACACGCCGACGAGTCCGGCATTCGCATAATTGTTGATTCCGGCCATCATCAGCGCTCGACCGTCACGATCGAGCATTCGGTCGTACATCATTTCCATCTCGCTCACACCGGCGGCAGCAGCGAGGCCAGCAATGCTGTCTTCATGGCCAGGTTCCTGATCGATGACCTCACTCATTGGGAAAATAATGGAGGCTCCGTTTTGAGCGAAGATTGAGATTCCCTCGTACAACTCTCCGCTTGGAGGCAGGTCTTCCTCGGAAAGAATCGCTGCTTTCACACCCGGATCACGAAGATGTGCGACAAGTGCATCAAGGTTGCCATTCGCTTCATCTCGAACGCGCCGGAACGTTGGTCGCCGGATGAACGCGTGCGAAGACGTCAGACCAATCAGCAGACCTTGACTCTTTGCCGAAACCTGAGGAACAACCCGAGCTCCTTCAGAACGCGCATCGAGAGCAAGGTCGAGAATCTCTCGGTAGAGGCCGATATTGCTCGGAATCTGATTCAGGATCATCAAAACGGGAATGTCGAACTCCGCAGACATTCGACGCATCCAGTCGAACTCTTTGATGAGCATTTCCGGATCAGAACTCACAACCCCTAAAGGCGAAACTTCAAATACCGGGCTACCAAACGCGTGCATTGCTTCCGCGATGGCCCACAGCTCGTCAGCGTTCGCGTGAGTGCCGGGAACATAGGTGCCATCGGGCGCCTGGTGGGCATAGGTGCGCGATGTCGAGAATCCGAGCGCTCCCGCCTCAAGAGCTTCGCCGACGAGCGCAGCCATCTGCGCAGCATCGTCTGCGGTCGCAACATGATCCCCAACGGCTCGGTCTCCCATCACCCATACGCGCAAGGCCCCATGGGTGATCTGCGTTGCGACGTCGACAGACCACTGTCGTTTCTCAAGTGCATCGAGATACTCGGGGTAGGTGACCCAATCCCACGACATCCCTTCAGTCAGAGCAACGCCCGGAATGTCTTCGACACCCTCCATCAGATGAACCAGTTGCTGTCGACGCTCTGGAGCGACCGGAGCAAACCCGACGCCGCAGTTACCAGCCACGATGGTGGTGACTCCATGCGATACCGACGGCTCAAGAATTTCGTCCCAAGTGATCTGACCGTCGAAATGCGTATGGATATCCACAAATCCCGGAGTTACAAGCAATCCCGTGGCGTCAATCTCCTGTTCACCCTCGCCAACGACCGTGCCACCGACGTGCGTCAGCACTCCATTGGTGACAGCAATATCTCCAACGAATTGCGCACGACCAGTCCCGTCAACGATTGCGCCATTACGGATCACCAAATCATGTGTGCTCATCGTTGACCTCCCACTTCCGCAATACGACCTGGACCTGCCGACAGCGTGAGCTGCATACCGTCTTTCCTGATTGGGACGCCGTTGACCAAAACGTGCCGGACTCCCTCAGGTTGATCTGCGGTCAAGCGCTCCGAATTTGCCGGAAAGTCTGCAACGCGACGGATCGGCCCCGGAGCAACGGTTGCCGGGTCGAACACAACAATGTCTGCCCAAGCGCCGACGCGAAGCTCTCCACGGTCGATGATCTGAAAGAGATCGGCTTGCGATTTTGTGAGTCGATGTACAGCCTGTTCAAGCGTCATAACGTTTCGATCGCGAACCCAATTGCCAAGCAAGTCAGTCGCCTGTGGCGCGTCGCACAGTTGTCCGACATGGGCTCCTGCGTCTGAGAGTCCAAAAGCGCAGTGTGCCTCGGAGATCAGGAATGCGACCTCAGTTGGATCGTCGTTCGCCACAACACAACGCACACGAAGCAGAAGGTCCGGATCCATTAGCGCAAGGTCAAGGATGAAATCGAACGGATCGACGCCGCCCTCGAGAGCGAGATCAGCAACACCACGACCTTCCAGTCCTGGATTCGTTGAACATTCGCTGATTTCGAATGTCTCGCAGCGCGGAACCATAAAGGTACCTGTCGACCACACCTCACGGACGCGTTCACGCCATTCGTGATCGGCGTACGCGGCACGTCGTTCGGCGAGCGAACTCGACATGAGCGTTGCGAATTCCGAATTCACATTGAAGGTGAACGGCTCAGCAAGCGACATCGCAAACGACAACGGCCGAGGAGAAACCTGGGGCCAAACATTTGCACCCCGCTGAATGCCAGCTC
>Ga0222712_10003473_pt1 | contig 17161 bp, 18 predicted proteins | sample C33_657DmetaG_FD_165043 | JGI IMG/M metagenome (GOLD analysis project Ga0222712, IMG submission 165043) | Estuarine water microbial communities from San Francisco Bay, California, United States - C33_657D | ecosystem: Environmental > Aquatic > Marine > Unclassified | place: USA: California...
GTTGCATTGTTGATCCTCCCTGCAATCATTAAGTACCAAGACAACGACGGTGTGCGCTTCGCAATTTCGGGCATCTCACTTGCAATCTTGGTAGCAGCAATCTCGTTCTCGCGTCGTCAGACCGAGAGCATGGTCGCAGCGTAAGTAACTAGGCGTTCCAAATCGGCGCTGAGATGTCGTCACTTCGATATCTCAGCGCCGAGTGGATCTCGGCCATGTCGGCCGGTGTGAGCGCAGACTCCACACTTTCGACACTTGCTTCTCAACACACCGTTGGACTCACTCAAGTAGTCACGGGAACTCCATTTGGGGAAGTCACCTATCACCTGCAAGTTCGTGATGGAGTTGTTTCATTCGCGCCTGGTGTGGCACCAGCCGAAGACGTGCGATTTACCGAAACATATGAAACGGCAGTTGGAATTGCTACCGAGCAAATCAATGCTCAGGAAGCATTCATTAAAGGCTTGATCGTGTTTACTGGCGATCACCAGAAACTGATTGACGCTGGTGATGTGTTCGCGGCACTCAATCCGATTTTTACTGCTGTACGCGAGTCAACGGTATTTAACTAAGTATTTAGCTAAGTACATAACTGGTCATGCTCAGCGAGCCAAGCTCGCAGCCACCAACCAAAACCTCAAGCGACCGTCCCGCAGCTTCAGCAATTCCCGCAATGTAGGCAATTGGCAAAAAATGCTCAGCAGTTGGCACGGCCTTGCGCGCATGCGGGTGATCTAACAGCGAAACAATGTTGGATGGATTTTTCCCGGTGAGAATTTGGCGAGCTTGCGCATCAAACTCTTCCGCCCATGGTGAACCACTACCAACTTGACCCCACTCAATAATGGACAAGTTGTGCACGATGTTGCCGCTGCCCACCACCATGATGTCTTCGGATAGCAGTGGTGCTAACGATCGCCCGATCTCCACATGATCCTGCACTGGCAAGTTTGCATTAATGGAGAGTTGCACAACAGGAACATCAGCATCTGGAAACACGTGGCATAAGACAGACCAGGCTCCATGATCAATCCCCCATTGCGATTCGTCCATGACTACCGAATGGTTTGGCAGAACATCTGCGATGCGTTGTGCAACTTCAGGACTGCCAACCACTGGGTAGTGATATTCGAAGAGTTCCTGAGGAAACCCACCAAAGTCATAGATGGTTCTCGGGTTTTGCATTGCAGTAACTGCAATTGATCCCACATACCAGTGCGCAGAAATACACACCACGGCTTTTGGCTTTGACTGCGAAGCACCAAAGGACGCCCACGACTCGGTGTAGCGATTGTGCTCGATGGCATTCATTGGGCTTCCGTGCCCGAGAAACGCCGCCGTCGAGGTCATGCCTCTTACGCTACTTATTTAAAGAAAGGGTTCTCGCCAGTTGAGTGGTCAGTGAGGTCGCGCACCTTGGTGATCGTTGGCACTTTTGCCGACACCATCGATTGCACACCTTCGAGCATGGTTTGACGACTCATTGAGCAACCGTGACAACCTCCACCCATAGTGAAGTATGCGGTTCCTTCGGTGTCGTGACCAGCAAACGTAACGAAACCGCCGTGGGCAGCAAGCATCGGGTTTACTTCTGACGTAACAATGGTTTCAATTTCTGCCGACATCGCATCGTCGCGAACCAAGCCCTCGATCTGTGGGGCCTTCGGTTTATTCGGATTGCGAATGAGCAAACCTTGTGTCTCTGAGTGATCAATTGTTGCGCCTTGAAATGCATCAATGTCTTTTGCTGGCACGATGATCTTCAAGCCATCAATCGTGCGCACTTCATCGCTAAAGGCAGCCTTCGTAAAGAAATCGAATGACAAGTCGTAACGGAAATCTTCGCCTGGCTCGGACAAAATTTCGAGGCGCAAACCAAGTTGTGCGCCTTCAGCCTCTGCATCGCGAAGCTCAAGCAACTTCACGTGTGCTTCTGGCGTGATTGAAACAATCGTGTCGGTCTTATCGATCTCTGAGGTGGTGCTGGCGAAAGGGCTCACGTGAAAAAGGATACCGTCATGGAGGTTGGGAGCGCCTAACTGTGGCATTCTTAAGTGGTGAAGCAGGATGGCATAACCGCGATCGTTGTGTTGGGTGGCACTCCCCCAACGCGAGCGATCGCGCAACATATCCCTGCGCACCAGTTGGTCATCGCAGCGGACTCTGGCCTTCACGGTGCAATTGATTTAGGACTTCGAGTGAACGTCGTCATTGGCGACATGGACTCGGTAGACAAAGCAGTGCTCGCAGCGGTAGAGGCAAACGGCACAACAGTTACCCAGCTGCCACGCGACAAAGACTCCACCGATGCCGAACTTGCACTGCTGAAAGCAGTGGAAATGGGCGCCACCAAGATCGTGCTGATCACCAAGGGTGGCGGCCGTCTTGACCACGAACTGGGCGTTTTTGCCGTATTGCAGAACCCAAACCTGCGACATTGCACCATTGAAGCAATGTGGGACAATTCAATCTTGCATCTCATTCATGGTCCAGCGTCGGTCTCCATCACAGGAAAACTCGGCTCAAATGTTGGGCTTATTGCTGCAGGTGGCGAAGCATCTGGGATCTCAACCGCTGGTTTGAAATGGTCGCTCACCAACGAATCACTCGCTCCTCATTCATCTCGCGGAATAAGCAACCAACTCACTGAAGAAACTGCAACAATTTCAGTGCAGACAGGTTCGCTATTTGTCGTTCAATCAAGTGCCCTCAGTACCTGAAAGAAGTACCCCCATGAAAAAAATTGTCGCAATCACACTCAGCATGCTGTTGTTCGCAGCGTGCTCAGGAAGTTCTAATGAAAGTTCGTCAACTACTGATGGACCAGTGACGCTGACACTTCTTACACACGACTCGTTTACTCCGAGTGAAGGCATCTTTGATGCATTCACTGCCGAAACCGGAATAACGGTAAATGTCGTTCGCGGCGGCGATGCTGGCGAACTCGTTTCTAAAGCTGCACTTACTGCTGGCAACCCCGAGGGAGACGTGTTGTGGGGAGTGGACAACACACTGCTGTCACGCGCACTTGACGCCGACATGTTTGATTCGTATCAAACCCCAAATCTTGCGTTCATGAACGAATCGCTCATGCGAAACATTCCAGGCCACGAAGTCACCCCAGTTGACACCGGTGACGTGTGCATCAATTACGACATCGCGTGGTTTACAGACAACAACATTGCTCCACCCATGTCGCTTGATGCTCTCGCAAGCAGTACGTATGCAAATTTGCTTGTTGTGCCTAGCGCAATTACGTCTTCACCAGGCCTTGCATTCTTCCTTGCCACAGTCGCCGAATTTGGTGAAGGCGGTTGGCAGGATTACTGGAAATCATTGCGAGAAAATGGCGTGCTGGTTGTAGACGGTTGGACGCAGGCTTACAGCACAGAGTTTTCCGGGTCGTCAGGCAAGGGCGAACGACCCATTGTGGTCAGTTACAGCAGCAGCCCTGCTGCTGAGGTGCTGTTTGCAGACCCTCCAACTGATATTGCCCCAACCGGAGTTGCTCCACTGACTTGCTTTGAGCAAATTGAGTACGCAGGAATTCTTCGCGGAACCAAACACAAAACTGAAGCGCAACTGCTTATTGACTACCTCACTGGCACAACGTTTCAAAGCGATCTTCCGCTCACGCAATTTGTGTTTCCGGTACACGCGGACGCAGCTATTCCAGAATCGTTTACTCGATACATCTCACGCCCAGAGCGTGCGCTCACCATCGAATACAACGTGATCGCAGAGAACCGTGCCGCGTGGCTTGACGAGTGGTCAACCATCGTCTTCAAGTAATTCGTTTTCATGACCCCATCGCCGTACCCCAAGAGCACGCGGTGGTTAGTCGTTGCTCCTGCCCTGTTTTTGTTGATTTTTTTGGCAATCCCAACAGCCGTGATAGTTCAGCGTGGCGCGAGTGTCGATGCATTCGCAGACATCATTGCAAACGATGGGTTCAGAAAAGTCGCATGGTTTACCCTGTGGCAAACCATTCTGAGCACGGTTCTCACAGTTGCATGCGCTCTGCCTGTCACGTTCATACTTGCGCGATATTCATTTATCGGAAAACGTCTCTTGCTCGCGCTCATCACAGCTCCATTCCTATTACCCACCGTCGTAGTTGGTTCTGCCTTGTTCGCACTGCTACCCGACCAAATGCACTACACCGCATTTGCCATCATCGCCGCTCATGTCTTTTTCAATATGGCGGTTGTTGTTCGTCTCGTAATGCCGCGCTGGTCACAAATTGACCCAGAACTCATTCATGCTGCACACACGCTTGGTGCTTCTACTGCGCGCACATTTCGCACCATTACGTTTCCTCTTATTCGGCCAGCACTTGGTTTTGCCAGTACAGCAGTGGCACTGTTTTGCTTCACGTCATTTGGCGCCGTTCGAATATTGGGTGGACCTGCCTACTCCACACTTGAAACCGAGATCTATGTTCGATCAGTTCAGCTTGGTGACTTAAACGGTGCAGTTGCTATTGGAGTTATTCAAGCAATTTTCCTTGTTGGCGTGTTGTTTGCCTTGACGAAGTTTGGGCGTCATCACACATCACCGCTCACCGTCAACATCCAGGCACCAAAGCCAACTGGGTCTGGGCAAAAAGTTGCTGTCGCTGGCATAGCTATCACGGCTGGATTCCTGGCATTGCTGCCACTCATTGCAGTCGCGTGGAAGTCAACCTCTGGCTGGTCGCAGGTGCTGTCCAGTGACACCATGCGTTCGTTAACGGTTAGCGCAAGGTTTGCGATCACCGCTTCAATCATTGCCACCACGCTAGGAACCATGATTGCTCTTGCAATCGCGTACAAGTCCACATCATCACGGCTTTTAGAAACCATCACTTCTCTCCCACTCATGATTTCCGCGGTCACGGTTGGACTTGGAATTCTGATTACCTTCGATCAGAGCCCGTATGAGTTTCGCTCTACCTGGTGGATCACTCCCGTTGCGCACTCTCTCATTGCGATTCCCCTAGTTGTTCGCACGGTGTTGCCCGTTGCACAAGCAATTCCTCAAGACCTTCGCGATGCAGCGGCAACGCTTGGCTCAGGAGCAAAAGATCAATGGATGAGGATCGATTTGCCGCTGTTGCGCCGCTGCTTGGCTACTGCATGTGCGCTTTCGGCCGCAGTTTCTCTGGGCGAATTTGGTGCCACCAGTTTTCTCACCCGACAAACCCATGAAACACTCCCCGTTTCAATCGCTCGACTGCTTTCTCGCCCTGGCGATACTCAACATGCCAAAGCATTCGCACTCTCAACGCTGTTTTTCGTGTTTAGCATTGGTGCCGTATACATCGCAGAAACTGTGCGCGCCACACGAACGAAAACTCATTAATGCTCAAGATTCAAGACCTCACCATTCACTATGCAAATGAAGTGATCCTTGATGGTGTGTGTCTTGAGGTTGGCACTGGAGAAGTGGTGTCGCTCGTTGGTCCAAGCGGCGAAGGAAAGACCACGCTGCTTCGCGTGATTGCCGGAATTGAGCGGGCCGAATCGGGATCGGTAAGTGTTGATGGAACCGATGTCACGCACTTACCCACTCATAAACGTGGCATTGGTTTGGTATTTCAAGACAACCAGCTCTTCCCGCATCTCACTGTTGGCGAAAACATTGCTTACGCACTGCGGGGCATGAGCAAGCATGAGCAACAACTGCGTGTGAATGAGCTACTTGCACTCGTTGGTCTTGAAGGCTTGGCCGATCGCGATGTCACTGTCATTTCCGGTGGAGAAGCAAAGCGAGTTGCAGTTGCCCGTTCGTTAGCCGCAAACCCAAAGGTGCTGCTTCTTGATGAGCCACTAAGTGGCCTTGATGTTGAATTGCATGATCGCTTATTGCGCGATCTTTCCACTTTGCTTGCTCAGCGCAACACCACAGTTGTTCACGTCACCCACGACCGCAACGAGGCAAGCCAGTTCGCAGACCGCATCGTTGATATTCGTTCGTTACACCGCCCAAGCAGAGTGGTGCGCATTACAACTGACGAACTGTTGCCTTTGCGAATGGCAGTACTTCGCGATGGCACTCCGTCGCAAGACCCAACCTATAAACAAGACAGTTTTCCCGGGTGCGTTCATCTTGGAATCTATGAAAACTCTGAACTTGTTGCGTGCTCCTCATGGATTCCCCAGGCATGGCCATTGGATGAGACTCTTCCCGCAATTCAGTTAAAGGGAATGGCTGTTGCCAAGCATCTGCAAGGCAGTGGAATGGGTGCCGAGTTACTGGCTGCTGGAGTTCGACAATCCGAAGAACACGGTGCGCATTACATCTGGGCACGTGCGCGCGACAGTGCTCTCAAGTTTTATATGCAAAACGGATTTGATGTTTTCGGCGAACAGTTTGTTGACGAAGCAACGGGCATGGGCCATCACTTGGTGATGAAAGTAACTACTCGCCAACCTTGACATCGGTTGTAAACAGCACCGTGCGCGAAGGGTCTGGTTTCACCACAAACTCAATGGTCCACAAACCAGAAAACGGAAAATTCACTACTGCCGTGTAGTGATTGGGGCTCGTACGCTCCATCTCTATTGGACCAGTTGGAATGCTCTTGCTTGGCAATGACAGTCGCCCAGAAACCGAAGTCATTTGAGCGAACGAACCCACCGTTGAACGAATGGCGACATGTATTTCTGCTGATCCCACTCGAGCTGGGGTAACCGTAATATCGGCAATGAGGTCTGACTGTTCCAGCGAAAACTCAACTGGTGCATTCGATGCTTGTACGCGTGGTGGCAGCGCCACAATCAGTGCGGTAATTCCCACCACAATGAGTGCAATCAGCGCTTCCACCAACACAGACTGATGCAACTTGGCTGGGCCGCTCTTGCGCAGCGTTGAACGCGAGAGCGCGCCAATTGCAACAAGAACCAGCACGAGGAGAACTTTGACTAGCAGTTTCTGACCGTATTCCAGAACGAAAACATTTTGCAGTCCATCCATGAGCAACAGTGCTTGGGCAACTCCCGTCACCGCAATTACCGCAACTGAATAACCCGCTACGCGTGAGAACCAAAGCATTGACTGTGTTGACCTCAGCCAAAACTTGCGATCGATTGCAATGAGGAAGAGCGCACCAATCCATAGAGATACCGCGAGCAAGTGCACTACGTCGAGCGTGAGACTGAGTGCAGCTAATGACTCTCCGCTTGGATGACCAACTGCGGAAAATGTGGCAGCAATCGCAACGGAGGTTCCAACTGCGAAGAGCCTCCACAGTCGATTACTGCGACCATCAATAGTCATCAGCAACAATGAGAAACCCAGGAGCAAAGCAATTCTGATCAACGTCGCCTGACCGAACGTTGTAGTCATGGTGTCGCTCAGCAATGAAAGATCGGTGACGTTGTAGACCTTCACACCAGATGCGTGCGGGCCATACGCAAACAACGCCTGGACGCTTGCAACAATCGCAAACGTCCATGCTCCCCACAGACTCATTCGAGTACGAATTGACGGCGCCTTTTGCGAACCAAACATCACCATGGCAACACCGCCAAGCAGCGTCAGAATTCCCGCAAACATGACAAAACGAATGATGTTGAACAGATTGTTCAAGCCATGACCCTGACGTGCATCGTTACTCAAAATGTTCGTTACATCGGATGGACTTGTTCCAATTGAAAATGCAAACGACCCTTGCACCGGGTGTGAGTCTGCAGAAGCAATGCGCCACAACACCACCCAGGTGCCTTCACCAAGCTTGTCAATGTTTGCGCGAACGGTCGAGTGATCGTCTTCGTCACGAGTGGGTCGTGTTTCAAACACTTCTTTGCCGTCTTGATCCAGAATCTGAATGCGGGCAAACACCACTCCGACAGGCTCATCGAAATACAGCACCACTTCAGTTGGTGAAGTGGCCAACCACGAACTTGGCTTTGGTTCGCTTTCCTCAAGCCCGGCATGGGCACTGGCTGATCCTGCAGGGAAAAGCACCGAAAAGCAGGCTGCAAGAAGCGCGAGACACCACCTACGTTTCACGCGCTTGTTCACAGCGAAATACTAGTAACTAGGCGGCTTTGGCAGACCTTCAACTTCGGTTCGTCCCAAAAACCAAGCAAGTCGTTCATTGGGAGAAAGCTGCAGCGCAATCTTTGGCACAGGAGTAAGCCCCATTGGTTTGCTTGCACGCCACATCATGACTTGCCGATCAAGTTCGTAGCGAACATATGTGGAATTCCAATCTGCAAATGTAAACGCAAGAGCTAGGTCGGCATGATGCACTTCAACCTCGCGCCACCTTAAGAACACGATGTCGCTCATGGCAATGGATGCACCAGCGCTATTCACTCCGTGACCTTGCCAACCTTCACTATTGGTTGCAGCCCACTGCCCCTCCAGTGCGTAGATGCTCCTGCGCACTGCATTTATTAATGACTCTGCTGAATCGTTGGCGTGCAACTCAATTCCCTCTTTGCGGGCTTTCGCACCGCCAACATATTGCTCACCCACTTCACCGCGCGCTGCACATTGCAAAACATGCACGTGGCTTTCTGCGTTGCGAGCCAAATGTGAAAGCACATGGCCGCGAGTCCACCCCGGAAGCGCCGATGGTTCTCGACACTGATCGTCGGTCAATGAATCAAGTGATTGCAATAGCCGCTGATGCGACTTTGCACAGCCTGCAACATGAATATTCAGCGTGCGGCCAAAATCGTCCATCACCGACAAAGGTAGCGGTTTGGCTAGCGAGTACTGATGCGCTGAGGAATAACGACAACCGTGCCGTCATCTTCATGATGCACGCGTGCAGAAACGCCATAAAACTCAGAAAGGATGTTTGGCTGCAACACTTCCTTCGCCGACCCCTCTGCAACCCGAGCGCCCTGATGCATCAGCACCAACCGGTCTGCGTACATGCCAGCAAGCGTGAGGTCGTGCATTGCAGAAACGACAGTGAGCCCCTGCTCGCGGCGAAGTTTGTCCACCAGTTCGAGCGCCTGTTGTTGATGACCAATATCGAGTGCACTCGTTGGTTCGTCCAACAACAACACCGGCGCTTCTTGTGCAAGTGCGCGCGCAATCACTAAACGCTGCACCTCACCACCCGATAGCGTGCCCAACGAACGTCGTGCAAACGTCGCCAAATCAAGGCGATCAAGCACATCACTCACCACTTCTTTGTCGTGCTTTGACTCCCACGAGAAATGGCGAACATACGGGTTGCGTCCAAGCAACACATAATCAAACACGTTCATGTCAAGTGGTATCAGTGGAGATTGAGGAACATACGCAATATGTTGCGCTCGCCACCGAGCTGATGTTGCAGGAATCTCTTTCTGATCAATTGCAATTGAGCCCGAGTAAGGGACTAGCCCAGCAGCTGCTCGCAACACCGACGATTTACCTGCACCGTTTGGCCCAATAAGGCACAACCACTCACCCGAGTGCAACAAGTCATTAAAGCTCTGTACGGCTTCAATGCCGTTGTACGACACCTGTACATCACAAAAACCGAGTGCGGTCATGTTGAGGTATTCCTTGTGCGAAGGAGATACAAAAAGAATGGCGCGCCAAAGAATGCCGTAACGACGCCAATCGGTGTTTCGGCTGGGTTCGCCAACACTCGGCTTGGAATGTCTGCAAACACGAGAAATGCTGCTCCGAGTAACACGCTGAGCGGAAGCACCTTGCGATAACTAGCTCCGGCGAGCAAGCGAACAGCATGCGGAACAATGATGCCAACAAAACCGATGAGACCACTGACAGCAACCACTGCTGACGTACCCAGCGTTGCGGCGAGCACAACAATTAAGCGAACGCGACGAACATTGATGCCGAGGGCACTTGCCTCGTCGTCACCGACACGAAGCACATCAAGCAATCGACGATGCATGAACAACACACCCGTGCTGAGCAATACATACGGAAGCACTAAGCGCACGTCGCCCCATGTAGCGCTAGACAAGCGACCCAGAATCCACGAGTACACCTGGCGTACCACATCGGTATTGCGCTGCAAAATAAATGCCTGAATGGACGTTGCGAGCGAAGTCACCGCAACACCAGCCAAAATGAGCGTTGTGCTCGACTGCGTTGTGTCAAACGCTGTTCCCACAACATAGGTAACTAAAACAGCCACCAATGCGCCAATGAAAGCCGCTAGAGGTAGAGGGTCAATAATCCAACTCTCCGTGGCCCCCCGTTGAAACGCAAACACCAAAGTGGCACCCAGTCCCGCACCAGCGGCCACACCAAGTAAATACGGATCAACAAGGGGGTTCCGAAACACTCCTTGATAGCTCGCTCCCGAAATTGACAGCATTGATCCAACAATGGCTGCCAGCACCACACGTGGCGTCCGAATCAACCACACAATGTTCCAATCTTGTTCTGAAACACCACTATCAATTCGGATGAATGGTAAGCGATTAAGAAATTCGAGCGGAATTCTCCACCACGTCGGACCTGCTGGTCCGATCATCGTGCCCACGATCATTGCAACGAGCAACAGCACCCCACCGAACACGAACCAGTAACGGTTACGGCCCGTGTCCAGAGAAGTTGTTGAAGTCATAACGATCGTGGGCTCGAAATCTGAATGTGATTACGAGTTTGCTGCTACCACAGCATCACGAATTGCTGTGATGAGCTCGAGAACACGTGGTCCCCAGCGCGATGCGACATCGTCATCAAGTTCAACAACTTGGTTTGCCGTTACCGCCTTGAGTCCGCCCCAGCCATCACGCGCAGCAACTGTTGTTGCATCTTGTGCACAGCACTTGGTGTCGGCAAGGAAAATGAAGTCTGGATCAGCGGACACGATTACTTCTGCAGATAGCTGCGGGTAATCATTACCTGACTCAACATTGTCGGCAATATTGCGCATGCCGAACAGATTGAAGATCTGGCCGATGAAAGTGTTTGACGTTACCGAGTAGTACGTGTTGTCTAGCTCGTAGTAGTACGACAGTGGCGGTTCGCTGAATTGCACGGAGGCCACTGCTTCTTCAATTCCGGCCTGCAATGTCTTTGACACTTCAATTGCCTTTTGGCTATTTCCTGTAAGCACTCCAAGTTGTTCAATCTGCTCGTAAACATTTTCCAGGCTCATTGCTGCCCCAGCAACAAATACTGGAATGTTCAACGTGTTTAACTGCTCAACAAGGTTCGATGGATCATAAGCAATGATGACTAAGTCTGGGAAATACCCACCAATTGCTTCAACGTTTGGCTCAAAACCCGAGAGCGCAGTCCCAAGTGCCGCGGCCTCAGCAGGATAATTTGAATAATCGTCAACTGCTACCACTTGAGAACCTGCCCCAATCGCATACAACATTTCTGTTGCTGATGGTGAGAGCGAAACAACTCGAACGGGTTGAGCGTCAAGTGTCAAATCTCCAACGGTCACTGGGAAAACGTCGACTGAAACCACATCGCTATTTTCTGAGCTGCTTTCAGAATTTCCACAAGCCGAAATTGACAATAAAAAAAGGCCGGCAAAGCCGACCATAGACAACTTACGTAGATATTTTTTCATATACTTTCCTTCTGTCCCTCTGGCGAGGACTGTAAGTGGAAACGACGTACTAGGCGACCGGACTTACGAAAGTTTTAATAACTTAAAAACTTTCGAACTACCGTTGCGGGACAGTGCCGGAATCTCACCGGACTTCGCTGAGTACTTCGTTGCTTCGGCTATTGACGAAGCACCTTGACCATACCAAAGATTGTGGTTAATCAGCAATATCCGCCAGATCAAAACCGAAGGACTCTATGAATAACGAAAATACTGAATCGCCGCCAGAAAAGGATCCGCGACCGGGAGAACTACACACTCCAGAATCATTGTTGATCGTCAACACTGGTCACGGCAAAGGTAAGAGCACAGCTGCATTTGGAATCATGATCCGCGGCGTTGCTCGGGGATGGAAAGTCGGGGTCGTGCAATTTGTGAAATCTGGAGAATGGAATGTTGGTGAAGAGAAAATTGGAGTCCAACTTGGTGTCGACTGGATCACACTTGGTGAGGGCTTTTCATGGGATTCGGCCAATTTGGACAAAGACAAAGAGACCGGAGCGAACGCTTGGGCGAAGGCGCTGGAGTTGTTAATGGGAGGAGAATACGACCTCCTCATTTTTGATGAGCTCACTTACCCATTGAATTGGAATTGGATTGAGACTCAACCTGTATTGGATGCACTTGTTGGACGCCCCAGCCACGTGCATGTGGTGGTGACTGGTCGAGATGCACCGCAATCACTGATAGACATCGCTGACACTGTTAGTGAAGTTCAAAATATAAAGCACGCTTACCAAAAAGGCTTTAAGGCAAAACGTGGAATTGATTTCTAATCCCAACACTCAAGAAAACCAAGCAAGAGGATTAACACTTCTGTTTGGTGGTGCCCGCAGCGGAAAAAGTTCGTTAGCGGTTGAACTTGCCACAAAGTCAACAAAGCCTGTGTTTTTTGTTGCAACCGCCCAAGCACTCGATGATGATATGCGTGACCGAATCAGTAAACACAAAGCCGAGCGACCTGGATGGTCAACAATTGAAGAACCACTCGACCTCTGTAGTGCGATAAAAAAATGTCCAGACCAGTCTTTTGTAATAATTGACTGTCTCACTCTTTGGATTTCAAACATGCTGCTTGCAGGCAACACCGAATCTTCTATGCGTACGGCATCCACTCGTGCACTTGGTGCGATCACAGAACGCACCGGATCTACTGTCGCAATTAGCAATGAAGTCGGTCTTGGAACAGTTCCCGACAACCCACTCGCCCGTCAATACAGAGACATTCTGGGCAGAACAAACCAACAGTGGGCTCGTGCATCTGCAACGTCACTATTTTTAGTTGCAGGAAAAGCAATTCAATTACTTAATCCTCAGGAGCTACTGCAATGACAATTAACTGGTTGCGCACATCACTCTCAACTCTTACAAAACCAGATTTATCTGCACAAAAACTTGTTCAAGAACGTGCAGACACGATTTTGCGCCCATCTGGTGCCTTGCGTGAACTCGATGATGTCGCTGTTTGGATGTCTGGTTGGCAACAAACGACCTCGCCACGCGTATCACGCCCGGCGGCGCTGGTGTTTGCCGCCGATCACGGCGTTGCAGTAACCGGTGGGGTGAGCGCCTATCCAACCGATGTCACCACAGCGATGCTCAAGGCGTATCAATCAGGCAATTCAACACTGTCCGCATTTGCCAAAATTGCTGGGGCTTCAGTTTTCGCTGTTGATGTTGGTGTTGGTCGGCCTACTAATGACATCCAAGTTGAGGCTGCTATGTCACATCAGCAATTTGATGAAGCAATCTCGGCTGGACGAAAAGCTGTCGAGGACTTAGATGCAGACCTATTGGTAATCGGTGAAATGGGAATAGGAAATACAACTATTGCAGCTGCAATCACCGCAGCCTTGCTGGGCGACGAACCAAGCGCGTGGGTGGGTCGTGGAACAGGAGTAGACGATGATGGCTATACCCGTAAGTTGATGGCAGTTGAAAAAGCAGTTACTCGCATATCTGACATTAATGATCCCCTTGAAATTCTTCGCCAAATTGGTGGTAGCGAACTCGCTGCAATGAGTGGAGCGATCATCGCTGCGCGAATGCGGCACCTACCAGTACTCATTGATGGCTATGTTGTTACCGCTGCAGCACTGCCACTTTTCCAAGTAGACAAGAGCTCACTTGATCATTGTTGGGTCGGCCACTGCTCTGCAGAACCAGGACATCGCAAGGTACTCAAACATTTGCAAAAACCACATTTGTTAGATCTCAATATGCGTCTCGGTGAAGGTAGTGGTGCAATGGCCGCACTTCCGCTCGTTGCAATGGCCTGTGCTGGCGTCATTGATGTTCCTACATTTGGCGAATGGTTTGGGCAAGAGTGAGCAGTCGAGTTCCAGGTCGTGGCTTTGTTGTGGCATTGAGCTTCTTGACGCGTATTCCTGTGCGCCATAATCACGAACCAAATATTGGATCGAGTGCTCCATGGTTTCCTGTTGTGGGTGTTCTCGTAGGGGTAATCGTTGGCGCAACTGCGTGGGGAGTAAGCACCCTCACTTCACCACTGGTGGGAGCAGCAGTGGGTGTACTCGTGGGTGTACTCGTTACTGGCGCTTTCCACGAAGATGGTCTTGCCGACATTGCTGATGCTTTCGTAGGCGGCTGGTCGATACAGGATCGTTTGCGCATTCTCAAAGATCCCCTACATGGTTCATATGGCGTTGCAGCACTTTGCGGTTCAATTGTGTTGCGTACCGTTGCGCTTGGATCAATCAAACCTCAGCACATGCTTGTTGCCGCTATCGCGGCTCATTGTTTGGCTCGCACCGGAGCACTGGTATTGATGCTCACCACAGCACTCGCCCGACACGATGGACTGGGTGCTGACTATGTGCGCACGTTGCCCATCACTCGCGCATTGTTGGGAATTACTTTCGCACTTGTTATTGGCTTTATTGCTCTTGATGTGTGGATGATTGCTGCCGTGGTTGCGACCACCGTTGGAGCCTCAGTAATCAGATGGTGGGCACAACGCAAAATTGGTGGAATTACAGGCGATGTATTAGGTGCTGCCGAGCAAGTCAGCGAAGCATTGATCTATGTTGTACTCAGTGCAAAATAAAAATTAACCCGTCACCAATGCAGCGAGGCGTTCCATGCCCTCGACCAAGTCGGCGTCGCCAAGCGCAAAACTGAAGCGGGCGTAACCAGGTGCACCAAATGCTTCACCCGGAACAAACGCAACTTTGGCCACGTCAAGCACCAAGTCGGCAAGTTCCATGCTGTTCGTTGCAACTTTTCCACCAATGTCACGGCCAAGCAGGCCGCGCACATTTGGGAAGCAATAAAACGCACCTTGCGGCTCCATGCACGTAACGCCAGGAATTGCTGTGAGCATTTTGTGCATCAGCGTTCCACGTCGTTCAAAACTTTCGCGCATCATGGCAACAGCAGAGAGGTCTCCACTCACCGCTTCGAGCGCTGCAATTTGTGCAACGTTGGAAACGTTAGAAGTGGTGTGCGACTGAAAGTTAATTGCTGCCTTCATCACATCTTTTGGACCAATCATCCAGCCCACTCGCCAACCCGTCATTGCATAAGTTTTTGCAACACCGTTCACGATGATGCACTTGTCGGCAATTTCAGGAACAAGTGTGGGCATGCTCGAAAACTTGTGCTTGCCATAAGTGAGGTGTTCGTAAATTTCGTCAGTTACGACCCAAATGCCGTGCTGCACTGCCCATTTGCCAATGGCAATGGTTTCTTCTGGCGAATACACCGCACCACTTGGGTTGTCTGGTGAAACAAACAACAACACTTTCGTGCGCGGCGTGCGAACTTTTTCTAACTGTTCAACCGTCACTTTGAATTCGGTTTCTTCTGTGGTGTCAACCACAACCGAAACTCCGCCTGCCAATGAAACTGCCTCTGGGTACGTTGTCCAATACGGAGCAGGAATAATTACTTCGTCACCCGGATCGCACAATGCTGCGAAGGCAACGAACACGGCGTACTTTCCACCGACTGTCACTAACACTTGCGACGCGTCCACTGAGAATCCACTGTCGCGCTTCGTTTTCACCGCAATTGCTTCGCGCAACTCTGGCAACCCAGCTGCAGGCGTGTAGCGGTGAAACTTTGGGTCACGTGCTGCACGAACCGCTGCTTCAACAATGCGTTCCGGTGTTGGAAAGTCTGGCTCGCCAGCACCAAAACCAATGACATTTTCGCCCTTTGCCTTTAGCGCTTTAGCCTTCGCGTCCACTGCAAGAGTGGCCGATTCGGCGATAGCTGCGAGGCGTGCAGAAACACGGTTCTGGGGGTTTTGATGCGTGGTCACGCCTGCCATGCTTACACAGTGAGGTTGGCCGAAGCGAAAACAATGCTGGTTCTGGCATGAACGTCGATGACGTCTTAGACGCCGACTGGGAGGCCGTAGGAACGCTGCGCAACCCTGTTTTAGTGGTTGCCCTGCGTGGCTGGTTTGACGTGTGTGGCGTGGCTACAGGCGCCTTGGAGTGGGCAATTCAGGACCGTGCAGTGACCGTGGTGGCCTCTGTTGACCCGGACCCGTTTTTCGACTTCACCCAAGAACGCCCTGAAACATTTATTGACGAAGATGGCGAGCGTCTTATTCGCTGGCCCGAAAACGACTTCCTGATTGCACGGTTCCCCGAAGGTTCTCGCGACTTAGTCATCTTGTCTGGCGTTGAACCTCACTTGCACTGGGGCGTATTTGCTGACTGCATCGTGGAATGTGCGAAACAACTTGGCTGCGAAGTGGTGGTCACCGTTGGCGCGGCTGCAGAAGGTGTGCCGCACACTCGATCTCCACAAGTGGTGGGCAGTAGCAGCAACCAATCACTCGCCCGCCGTCTTGGCTTGTCGCGACCGCAGTATCAAGGACCAACCGGTGTTGTTGGTGTGATTCAGGAACGTCTCGATCGCGAAGGAATCGCAGGTGTTTCGTTGCGCGTAGGTGTTCCGCATTATTTGACCAACGCTCAACACCCGAAATCCTCTGCGGCATTACTTCGCCACCTAGAACACGTGCTGGGAATTCCTACAAGCCACGGTGAAATGTATGAAGAGATTCAGCGTTGGGAAGAACTACACGACGCTGCAGTTGAGGGTGACGATCAAACCGTGAGTTACCTCACGATGCTTGAAGACGAATACGACCGTCGCACGGAAGCAGAGCTTCCATCAGCCGATGCCCTCGCCGAGGAATTTGAACAGTTTCTGCGCGAGCAGCAAGACGGCGACGAAGCATAAATCAACGCCCATAGGGGTCTGATATATCTCTCAATTTATTTTGAGAGATATATACTCAACGCATGGACAGCGTTTTGAACCGCGCAAGAATCTTTTCGGCTCTCGGCGACCCGCGGAGGCTGGAAATTGTTGACGAACTCAGCATGTCGGATCGGACTCCTAACGAGCTCATTCAAAAGTTTGAGATTCCTTCGGCTCTTTTGGCACATCATCTAGATGTTCTAGAAGGCGCTGGTCTGATACGACGCATCGCGTCGAGTGCAGACAAACGAAAACGATTTGTTCAAATCGTTCGCAAAAATCTGCCAATCATTCCGCAATTTGCCATTCCGAAATCGGTCATTTTTGTGTGCCGACAAAACTCAGCTCGCTCGCAACTAGCCGAAGCACTGTGGCGATTGCACATTG
>Ga0222712_10003477_pt1 | contig 17148 bp, 21 predicted proteins | sample C33_657DmetaG_FD_165043 | JGI IMG/M metagenome (GOLD analysis project Ga0222712, IMG submission 165043) | Estuarine water microbial communities from San Francisco Bay, California, United States - C33_657D | ecosystem: Environmental > Aquatic > Marine > Unclassified | place: USA: California...
TTCTTGCTTTTGGTAAAATTTGAAAGTTTGTTGTTTCAAATCCATATATAGGTGTATTTGGAATCATAATATTTAATATCTGATTTGCAATATTATCAACAATATTCATATTATTAATTCTATATTGCTCAGAATAAATCTCAATTGTTACATCTACAATATTATTGAATTTTTGATTATTATTATCACCAGTTTCAATAATATTACCAATTACAATGTAATTTTGTGGTGTAGTTTCATAAGGTGTTTGTCCATATACAGGCACATTGACATTATTATAAGTAATATTGCCATTTAATGCAGTAACATAAACACTTCTAACATCTTGGTTACAATCTAACATTATTCACCCAATATTTTTATTATTTTCTCTTTTAATGGTTTTTGATATGCCATTATACTTGGCCTCATATATGGCCTTGCAGGATAATTTCGTATCTTTTGTCTTTTAAATTTAATTGCAATATCTTGCCATTCTTTTTCAAGTGATGGCACATATTCTGCTGCATATTTACCAGTTCCAAATTCAACATAAGCTGCATAATCTGTTTGTGCAACTAAATTATAACTTAAAAACTGTTCTTTTTTAAGTGATATACTACTTGCCAATCTTCCTGTATCAATAGCATTGCCTGCAACAATATTCTTAGCTGATGTAGCCATTAATTCTCCATGAGCTGCAATTTCTTGATCAATTAAAGCAGTTTTTTTATTAACATCTTTTTTTAGAGTATTTAACATTTCTCTAAAAATATTATCAGGTGTTTCTATTGATATTAATTTACTCATTAGATTACAACCTTTTTATATTGATGATAATTAAGACCATCCCAGTATGGATATTGTGTTGGTATTGTTTTAGTATCTGCGTTCATTTGTTTTCCTCTATTCTCATATGACCAAGCTACCAAAGCTAAAATATCGCTTTTTATATCTTCAGGAAGGGATGTATATCCTGCTTGATAAGTAATAATATAATTACCTGCATTATATAACCAAATTTTACCACCTATAAGTTCATAATCGTCATTTTTGACTAATGTTTGATAAGTGTTAAAACCTGTTTTCCATTTTATTTCATTAATACATATTAATGGTGAATATGGTACATCTACCATCCAAACACTTGGTACTGATCCTGTTAATTCAATATCTGTCCTTAAAACTTTATTTGCAAATGAAACTGATGTCAATTTTTCAATATGTTTTCTTGCACCTTCAATTAGTTCTTGTATCATAGTATCATCAGTATCATATGAAATACGCATCCATTTTTTTGCATCAGTTAAACTCACTGGTTCAACTACTACATCCGTTACAACATTTACACTATTTACTATAATTGCCATATTTGCTAATTGTATTTATAGACCATTTCTCGCATCCATTGTTCAAATGTTTCCAATTCGTCATTTGATGTTTGCTCTTTTGCTCGGATATATGCTTTTCGTGATGCTGATTTATAATTTTTTTCTTCATCCAGCTTACAAATGGCATTAACCCACTCTTTAATGTCATCACGATTTTTAATATATATTCCTGCTTTATCACAATTTTCTTTTAAACCAGGTGTTTCAGTACAAATAACTGGTATTCCATAACACATTGCCTCAGTCGCTGTCATACCCCAGGATTCATACTTTGATGGCATTAACAATATTTTAGTTTTTTTATAAACTTCTTTGATATTAGAAGTATTCTCCATCAATGTTATATTTGGAGAATTTGGTATGACTTGCTCGTCATAACTACCCCTAACAGCCAAAAATTTCTTATTTGGTAATGCCCTGGCTATCTGTTCAAATATCTTACCACCTTTATTCTCATTTATATTAATTAAAGTGATAAAATCGTTCTCCCAAGGATCAATATTAGAATTAAAAAAACTCGAATCAATAGGTGGATGTAAAGTAAAGTTATCAAATTTATAAGCTAATTCTTCCTTTAACCACTTTGAATTATACACAATATGTTGATTTCTTTCTGCATTTATAATCTCAGGATAAGGATAAGAATTATGTATTAAATGAAATAATGGCTTTTTTCTCATAGCTGAATATGAAATTGTCCATTTTGTATAATCCAAATGTGTAATTACCATATCAGACCAATTAAATAGATTATCTATTACAACTGGACTTGGTGGGAAAACATCAATACCATCAAATACATAATTATTAGTTATTTTATAATGATTAGCTTGATGTAATAACACCCTAATAGTATGGCCTTTGCTCATCAAAAATTTGTTGATCCGGTGTAGCATATATTCTGCTCCACAATTGTGTTTAGGCGGATATAAATGGATAGAACAAAGTATATTCATATAAATTCATAGTTTACATAATATCCATAAACATCATTGGCAAAAAGCAATTTCATATATGGATATTTTTCAATAAAATTATCTTTTGTTAAGTCTGATTGTAAATGGGTTTCATATTTATTGCCATCTACCTCACCTTGTTCCATTTGATAAGGAACTGCAACTAAACATTTCTTATTAGCATTATGTATATATCCGATTAAGTTTTGTGCAACTTTTAGCTCTAAATGTTCAACAACATCTCCTAAAATAATAAAATCATATTCGCTAATATCAAAATCAACTACATCCCCACAAAAAATACTTGTATAAATAGAATGTAAGTCAAATTTATCAATATATGGATGATATATCTCAAGTGCATCAATGCTGTCAAAATATCCTTTTAACATCACTCCATATTTGCCTGATCCTGCACCAACATCCAAAACTTTTGCATAATGCGGAATATTTCGCATTATGTGCATCTTTACATCATCTTTGAAATAGTCAAAAGAATATGGCATAAAATAAAAATAAGGGGGATTTTCACCCCCTTTCGGTTATATCTAACACAAATTAGATTGCACCGTAAATAGCCGCAGAAGGCTGGAATTGCAACAATTCACATCTTGCCTCACAACGGAAAGTGATCAAGTTCTTAATGAAATCATCTTGGTCAAATTCAGTTGAACGAACAGACAAACCTGACTGCTGTGCAATAGAATATTTAGTTGTATCAATTACATAAGCCTTAGAAGCTGTAACAAGAGAATGTGGAACAACTGGGATACCCATGATTCTAACATTACCATTGTTATCAATTGTAAGACCACCAGGAACACTATAAGAACCACCTGAAGGCAAAGTCTTGAGAACTGATGCCCAACCTGCGTGGGTAGTCAAGATAAGATTTGCGTTCCAGTTAGCAGAACCCAATTGTGCAACATAATCAACAAATTTCTCTGCTGTGTTGGCACCTGAGCTTACTCCGCTTGTTGCAGAAGATGCAATTGCGTTAAGATAGTAAGTATCTTCAGCTCTTTGGAAATCTTCGATCAAAGAAGATTGCAAATAAGATTGCAAGAAAGGAAGATCATCGATCATCTGACGGCTAACTTTAGCATAACCAGCGATGAAAGACAAAACAGTATTTACAACTGTTACATCATAATCAAGCTGTGCTTTAGGGTTAGCTTCAGTTTGCTTACCAAAAGAACCTTCGCCAACAGGGCTGTTTCCGCGTGGGAAAGATACAGAACCAGTTGATACAGGAAGGATGTTAAATACTGAACGCAAATGTGGATTCACATAAGCTCTCATATATGCGTTATCAGCATAAGATACATAAACACTACCAGTAAGGTTAGTACCTTCTGTCATAACTTGAACAGCTTTAAGATCAAGATCAGCAGAAAAACCTTTACCACCGCTTTTTACTGCGTGTTTAATGTCATTCCAACCTTTCTCAACAGATGCACCAATTGCATTTTTGATGTCTGAGATATGCTCTGCATAAGAACTTGCAACTTTTTTCTCAGCACCAGCAGTCAAACGACCATAAGATGCTTTAGCTTCAAGAACTTCTGCTCTTGCTTCTTCAAGACTTTTATTAGTCTTTAGGATGCTTTCGTTGATTTGCTCAACTTTGCTTTCAAATTGTTTTGCAGCTTTTTCTGTTACGGCAGCTACTTCCGCTTTTTGTTCTGCCAACTTAGCTTCAAGGGCAGTTTCAAATTGTTTCAAATTTTCCATTTTGTTTAGAATTTATTTATTATACTGATTAATGATTGCTCAAACTCTGCATTATCATCCTTTTGCTGCAAAGGTGCTTCCGCTGCCAATGTGCTACTTGTCTGCATCTGTTCAACAGTTTGTGCAAGTTGTTTGACTTTAATTAGGCATAGATCAATTGTTTCATCAGAAACATCAGAATCTCTGATAAATTTCTCAAATGCTTTGATCTGATCTTGTATTTTCTCTATATTTTGCATTCCTTTCATACCGATAAGTGGTGTGTTCTCATTTGCACCCCAAGCAGTAAGTGATGAACCTTCAAAAAGCATTACATCAAAAATCTCGTTTGCCTCACTTCCTTTTTGCTCACGAAGTGTCTTAAATCCAATTGAATGTTCTCCAATAAGACCACTTTCTACCATTTTGATAAAATCTTTACCAAGTTGGTGTGATCCTATCTTAGATTCATAATAAAGACCATATCCATCTTCTTTAAGTGTTGTAAGTTTACCTAATGGTTGTGATGGATTGTGATTAAGCAAATGCTTAATTCTTTGCTTACCTTCTACTCCCCAATCTTGGATTGATCTTTTAAAGGCACCTGGCATAATAATATCACCATCTGAATCCATCATGCCAAATGCAGAAAAATAACCTGCAACGATACCATTTTTAGTATCAACATCTTTGACTTCTAAGTCAAATGATTTATAATTGTAAATCATATTTTTGTTTTTATTTTTATCTATTTGTTCTAATTTTCTTATTGCCCATTCTATACCAGCATCTCCACCCCAAGCATCCCACATAAGACCACCACAACCTTCAGAATAAGGTACATCTTTATGTTGTTGATGTCTTTTAAATGATGCCATTTTCGCTATCACATCTCTGGAAATGCGTTCTTTTCTTGACAATTGCCCAGCACGAATCCAACCTATATTAGTTCCACAAGAACTTCCATTCTCTTCTTTATACTTTATTGCTCTTTTTGCGTTATTACTTGCTTCTTCAGGATAATCATTATAAGTCATGGCTTTTGTTTCATCAGCCTCTTGTGCTAAATAAGCTAGATAAGCTCTTTCAGCAGATTCCTCTGAATTATACATACATTCACCATCACCTATCCTATACTTACCATTTTCGCATCTTGTTACTGGCATATTAATCAAATGTTACGGCATCAAGCCTTTTTTTAAATATTAAATTCCCATTATTATCCCTTTTAGGTATAAAACCAACAGTACATCTGCAATTTATAGTGAATCCTGCTGGTGCAGATAAATCACCTGGTTGCATTGCCACTACTGGCTCACCCTTTTTACCGGTTGATGTAAATGGATCATTAAAATCTACAACTACACCATCAAGTTCAACATGATCAAATTCATCCTCAGGTATTCTTCTCGTTCTGCTATCTCTTGCACTTATCCATTGCTTATCAACTTCAAACCCATGTGATTTAGCACCATTCATTGCTGCAATATTACTTGCTCTCATAACCTCAGTTCTTACAATTCTTCTTGCACGAAAAGCTACATAGCCTATCGTTTCATCGGCAAGAATCAATTTCGCAATTTCTTCTACACCAAGACCTTCATTAATCCCTTGTTGCACTATGCTTATAAGTTTGTCTTTTGTTGTTTTAGTAATTAAACTAACAAGTTCAAAACCTTTTGTAGCAAGAAACTCTAAAATCTCTCTTGTCCACTCACGATTAAAACCAAAAGTATCAGCTTTTTGATTTGCTTGTATTTTTAATGCACGATATGTAGCATTACCAAACACAACCGCTGATTCCTTATACATTTGTTCAAAGACCTTATATAAATCTTTATTCCATGCCTCTAATCCTAACCTACTTATTGCACCTTGTGTGCCATATTTTTTTATATCTCTTGCAAATTTATTAAATTGATTTTTTATCGATTTAATAACTGCATTATCATACTTATTCTCAATTACAATCCTTAACCTCTGAACCTTCCTCCAATATTCGCTTCTTTGTTTCCCGTTCATCAGTTAATTTTTTTTTATAGCTATTCCTTGCCGCTATTCTCATAGCTTGTTCAGTCTTGCAAGTCCTCTCTGTCGGAATCTTCGGAAATCTCTCCATCACCATTTGCCATATCTCTTGATCCGTTGTCGTAGCTACTATCATCATCATTATTTTGGTCATCAGATGGGATTGTCAAGTCCATCATTACTTGATTAAGTGGTATTATGCCATTACTAACATAAGACATATCATAAATACCACCTTTTTCTTCGTAATTCATCGCAACTCGTTTCTCATCAAATGTTAGCCAGTTAGCATCACGCAATATTCTACTCATGCGTTCCATGTCTTGTTGCAACTCAGGAAGTGCTGTTATATCAAAGTCAATATATACATCTTCACCAAATGCAGGTACAAGCCATTTATTAAGTTCATCTCTTAATGAACAACACATTGGAACAATAGTGTTAGTCATCAAATCACGCAGTGCATTTTGATAGTTATTATAACTTGTGCTTGATGTATCAAACAAAACTGATGGCATACCGAAAACTCTACACCATTGTTGCAAACTCATGGTCATTGTCTTAACCAAGTCCATATCAACTGAACTAAGTCCAAAATTCAAATAATCCCAAGGTGTTTGCAATACTCCTATCTTACCTTTATTATCAACACCATTAATATCTTCATTAACGGCTCTTTTTATTATTCCTGCCTGTTCAATTGTGAATGTCGCAACATTTGTGCCAATAGGCTTAGGTGTAATAGCACCTTTTGCACCACCATTGGCTGCCATCATCGCTGAAGCATCTGCTGCATTATTACTCATCCGCAAAGTCTTATATGCAGACTTTAATGGACTTAATCCACGCAGATGCGATCTTGTTACATCATTAAACTCAGGATTCCATGTTTTCCATTGGCATACTTGTTCTTTTGGAATGTCAATGCCCATGCCAACCATAAGTTTATAACCAAGAATATTATACAAGTCTTTCGGATCAGGATAAATATCCAAGAATTGTGTTGGCAACACATTTAGTTCAACAAACTTACTTCCTTTGACATTGCCATTGTTACCATAAATATTTCCCTCACCACTCAAATACCTATAACCAAATAAATTTTCCAAAAACTGATCCTGAGATTGCGATCTATTTGGTTGTTCCAAAAGTTTCGCAAGTGGACTATCCATAACCACATTCTCACTATACGCATTTTTTCTTTGTATCAATGCTTGTTCAAATGCACCTTTAAATTGAATACCCTTAGAAAGATTTTTATACTTTATTAAAGCTGTTCTTCCTTTCTCAGTATTGTTCAACTTATATACATACCAAGGTATTGATGCAGACTTCCTCGCCAAAAACGATACAATAGCATAAACATCGGCATTACCAAGGTAACCTTCGTTTACATAAGTTTCTGTATTGTAGTTTTGGAGAATTGCACCATTGATGCCTTTTACTGGTGTCGTGTATGTAATGGTTGGATCTAATCCTTTTTTTCTGAATATATCAAATAATCCCATTTTGTTTATATTGCCCCCCAGGTTACTGAAGGAATTGTTAGCTTACTAAATATAGCATATCTCATCGCATCAATTGCGTGATCTGAAAATTTTACAGGCATATCTAATTTATTTCCATTCCTATCCGTTTTCCACCGATAACTCTTTAGTTCCTTTAACAAATTTAAGGAATCTTGGTGAATTGTCAAAGGTGTGCCTTTTACAGTCCTAATTCCCTCCGTTACATCCTTATTAGCAGGTTTTGCATTAAACCCATTTCTAACAAGTTCCTCAATCGTTTTCGGCTCTGCCGCATCACAATATATCTCATCGTAACTACCAAGTCCCATCTGCTTCAATTTATCTACCAAGTCGTTTGTCGTTAGCCTAGTTTCGTAAAGCAATTCCTGTACATAAGCCACACCATCGTTAAATATTACCTTTACAAGTGATGATGGGTTGTTAAACCCAAAGTCCAATCCATACACCACCTCACCTTCCTCAGGCATATTCTCAGTTGTCCTGTGATGCGTAAAAATCAAGTCCTGCGACAACCCCCTTTCACCCAAGCCATATATTTGCCAGTAGTTTGGATCAGCATCTTTCAACCTACTTAACTCATCAACCAACTCTTTTGGCAAAAATGGATTATCTAAAAATGTCGTAATATGAAAATCGGCATCATCCCTCGGAATCACATTGTCATAAATCCACGAACTCACATCTGATGGATTATAGTCTATCACAATCTTACCCTCAGTACGCATAATCAACTGCATCCATGCCTCATAACTTAATTCATTAGCCTCATTACAGAAAAGATAGTTTCTTGCCCTACCCCTTATCTTCTGCGGCTGATCAGCACTCACAAACTCAATAATATTGCCATTTAATGAGTAAATCTGATCAGTTTTGTTGTGATTATCCTCGGAATATATACCAAGTCTTGACAAAATATCAATAAAATCACGCAAAACTGTACCTTTTATGGATGGAAGTGATTGCCTTACCACAGTTAAGGTCTTACCATTCTCTTGAAGTAACTTGACAATGAACCAAATTAAAATATTATAAGTTTTACCGCTTCTTGAACCACCTTGCATCACCGTTATACGCTTCTTACTATCCTCAAGCAGTTCGTAAACTTTATTCGTTTGCAGTTTAGCATTCATAAAAAAAATTAAAAATCAGAATCGGTTTTTCAGTTTGAAAAGTAGGTATAAAAATGGGTATTCTTTATTTCGTTTGTTTTATAACACTTGTTTTAGTTGCTGTCATTCCTCTTGTTCTATATTTGCCCCCCGGTTTTGGTTTCCTTAAAGTACCTCCCCCTTTCTTTTTGCCATCTTTCACAGCCACTTCAGTCGGTAAAAAATTGGTATATAATCTACATTATGTTAAATAGGATTATAACCGCATGATTATCAACCCCTCCCCCACCCCATCGGTTAGGCGACTTTCTCCATAATCTGTGGCTTGATAACTTCAACTGATACCTGGTTAAGCTGACCTTCAATTTTGTTTTCAATCTTCTGTGTTGGCAGACCAATGAAGTAAGAACAGAATATCTGAATGGCTTTCATATCGCCTTCAGCTATCTTCTGTTGTAATACCTTGAATGCAGTATCAGCCATAGGTTGTAGCTTGGCAATAATCTCATGCTCCTCCATTCTGCGTTTGCGACCAGCACCAACCCTTGCACCACCTCGCTTATCTTTCTTGCGTTCTACAATAAGTGAATTAAGTTTATCGTCTGTCATGTTTTGAATTATTCTGGTTATTCAGATGCGGAATTTTTCTCATTATCAACCAAAAAGGGATAATTATGTATCAATTCCATATTATGTGTAAAGCCTCTTGTGTCCGGCTGATCTCGTTCATAAATACGAAATTTAAGCCAATCATCATTGTTAGCAGCCTTCATATATTCATTGAAATCAACCTTATGTATATGCAAATAGATCGACTGATCTCTTTTACCTTTTTTAATGTAAAATCCTTTCTTTGCCATTAATACATAAAATTAACCAAATATTTGAATTTTATATAAAAGTTATTCATATTTCTTAATATCTTACTAATATATATCAATTTTATTATATATTTTATATATTTATAAATATATATCTATAATAATATATTTATACTATATATTTGTATTTTATAATTATAAACTATAATTACATGAAAAGCAAAGAATTTATCAGACTTATTATTGCAATTGTTATTGCATCTATTATCATTGGATTACTTCAATCAAACGATCCCGCATTTTATTAGAATAGATTGAATGTAACATCGTATTTCTTCATTAGATGCGATTTTAGACCTTCTAAGTCTGTATGTACAGGAACATACATCTGAATCATTTTACGGCCGTTGAAATGCCCTAATTTCATTAATTCAGTATTTACCTTTGCGATAAGGTCAGATATTATAGGATCATTTATACTTATCATTGATTCAACTGAACTTATGGTATGCATTACAGTTGTATGGTGTTGGTTAAATAGTTCACCTATGCCAACAAAAGTATATCCATAATAAGTCCTCAAAAAGTATTGTATTATTTGTCTTGGATATAAATACTTTCTATTTCTGTTTCTTTTTACCAATTGGGTAATTTCAATTCCAGTTACATTTTTTACAGCTTCTCCTAAATGCACAAAATTCTGATCAATCATAAAATAAATAGTTATTAAGTTTTAGATATATAATATAATTACAAATTAAACAATATAAAATTCATTGGGTACGCGATAACGCGATTTTATGCCATTTCTATATTCTCCCATATATATATTTTTTTTGATTTTTTTGTAAATCCCCCTTAAAATTTGAGAAAAATCGTGTAATCGCGTCACCGAACTGATTATCAGCACTTTAATCGCGTACCAATCGCGTACCGATCGCGTTCCAAACCCCAAAATCGCGTTACCAAAAACCTTAAAATTCGACCTCATTTTCCTCTATTAAGTTAAATTTATAAACTTTCTTACCACCTGATGCCTTATCTCGCTTATTTAGGTACGCGATTTTTAAAAGGGTACACGATTCTTCAATAGCCTTGGTGAATCTTTTTACCGAATAATCTTTCTTCTCAAAACCTGCCATATTTAAGAAATCGTTATAAAGTTGTTCTAACTTAATCCAATTTCCATCCTTCTCTAAAACCGATTCAATGTAGTCCAAAAACTCATCACCAAACTGCACCTTTATCTGCTTTTTTACCAGTTTATCAGAATTGGTCATATTCTGCACCCCATACTGCAAATAACCCTGTACGCAGTTAAACATCAAATTATAAAACCTATTCCATTCCTGGACATCCCAATCATCAAATAGCTTATGGCCAAAAAAGTCCTCCGGTGTGTAAGTGTTGCTAAATGTCGGTGCAAATTCCATTACTCTTTGCCTTCTCTTAGCATGGTTGCCTGAATTAGGGATGGTGTAATTTGTGGTAAATACAACCTTTGGTGAATCCTTATATGGTATAAATAACTCATCCTTGTTCTTTTTTTCTACTGTTACACCTTCTGTGATGATAGAGTAAAAACCCTCAAAATCGACATTTTTTCTCGTATCCTCAATAGCTAAAATCTTTGTGTCAAGATCAACCCTCTGAAATGCAAAGTTCTTATCAACTTTAAAGTTTTTGCCATCCACACGAACTGTGTTCAATATGTAACTAAGTGCCTTTACAAAAATACCTTTACCAGTTCCACCACCTTTAGCTTCATTATCCGTTTCCTCTGCTAAAATCACCGCAAATGGCCTTGCTGGATCTTTGTACTTATGTAATAAATATCCAATCAAACTAAGTGCATACATAATCCTTTCTTGATCACCACCACTAATCTTTTCAATAAACTTATAATATTCTATCTGATCAGGTTCTGTGCCTGTCTGATCTATGTGAATTTCATGGTTTATTACTTGCGACTTCCAAATGTATTTTTTAAGTTCGCCATAAGTCTTTAATACGATCTCATCGGCAGTAATTACGACAACACCATTTTTAAATGGGAAATAGCTGACATCTTTTGTGTCCTTTAAAAACTCCACATTTGCCCTATCAAAAAACTCAAAGAAAGCATCACTAAAAAATATAGATGCACCTTTATAAAGTAGTTCAAGCAAATCTTGTGGGGAAACCTCACCATCAAAGGTATCAGGTAGCCTATCAATATAATCTTTAATAAATCTCTTTATTTGCTCTGTTGATGCCTCCTCAATAAATCCATCCTTAACTCTTGTTAGCCTATAAATAGTTGAATTGGGATCGTAAAAATATAATTTAAACCCACCTTGCTTGGTTAAAAATATTTGCAGCTTGTATCTGTTAATTGAAGGTTGGCCTGTCTTATCATTAATATCCCAAAACTCAAGTATTTGTTCACCCCACCGATCTGTTAAGTCTTTAATAATTGTGTCGGCTTCAGCGATGTCTTTGTCGTATTTTTTAATAAGCAGCGACTTCAGTTCATCATTAGTTGCACCATTCTGCTTTTTGTTAAAAAGTGTTTTTTCCAATTTCCCTCCGTAGGAACTTTTTTTTTCACCATAACCAAGTTCAACCAATTTCTTTGCCCCTGCTTTAAAATCACCATTACACTCTAATATGCAAAAGACCGCTGATGGCTTATAACCTTTCTCTACTTGAAAAGGTGTATTGACTGAAAATACTGAGAATAAACCCATTGATTTATTAAAGGAACCTGAATGCTTGGCTTCTGATCCTGGCCTTAAAAAGTATGTCCTTTCGCTATTGTCACCAACTACTTTCCAACCATGGTTGCCTAAAAGTGCAACTAAATCACCTCTTTTGTTATAATCTTCAAAAGGTGATAGGCCATACTCTTTTATAGATGGTCTATTATGTGCTTCTATAATTACTTCCTCAATCACTTCATTAAATGAACGACAAATTGATAATAGTTCATCTCGTTCATCCAATGTCAAAACATTTATTCCTTCTTGTACTATTTTATAACCTTCAGTAGGTGGTGCCACAACATAACCACCTTCGCCCCTTGTTTCGATGATGCAATATGTCTTTTGTTGTGGTGTCTTTTCTAATTCTTCGGCAGTTGCGTATCGCTGTGCTAACTTCTTATTTCCTTCAATTACTTCGCATCTATAATAAAGATGATAGCCATCATTTTTTGTCTTTACGATATGCAGTTTATCATATAAAGTATCAGGGATTTTATCATTTAATGCAGTTGCTAAGTCATAAGTCTGATATTTGGTGTCAATATCAATTACCTCTAAATTGCCGCTTACTGCCCCAGTAATCACCGCAACTCCTTTTGCCTTATGATCTTCTAACTGCTTAGTAATTTCATCAAGTGTGATAGGCTTTGTCTGATAAATCTTCCAAGGAAATATGGCTTGTTTTTGTTCATTTACGGCAATGATGTTAAGTCCAAGTTCAATATATTTTTCAATCATGTGGGTTAAGTTTTTCTCCTGTTGTTGGGTTTCCATAAATCCTTATATCATTTTGATCAATAGTTCTTACTTCTCCTGTATGATAAAATCTGACAATAAATTGCGGATTTGAGTGTATTGATCCTGCAATCATAAACAATGCTACTCCATATCCAAGTGGTGTTTCAACATCAAATGGATTCATTATTTCATGTATTGTCTGATAAATCATCTATACATATTTATAGCAAAAAACATCCACATCTTCAACTGCTGTTACAACGGCTGAATAGCACCCAGCTTTCTGCAAGTTGTCAATCACATACTTTTGTAGTTCTGATGGTTCTTCTCCAGGCTTTTTTACTTCCAAAAATATCACATCACCTTTACGAATTGCCATCAAATCAGGTATTCCGTTCATTGATGTTTGGATCAGCTTTGTAACAAGCCATCCGTTTTCTCTAAGCCTTTTGGCGATTTTACTTTGAATTGTTGATTCTTTCATATTCTTGTATTGCTTTAAATATTTGATAAACTACTTGTGGCACTATTGCATTTCCTCCTGCTTTGATAGATTCGTTTCGCCATTTAGGAAAGGTAATATTGTCCAATCTGTTGGAAAGCCCATCATCTCCATTACAAATTGGGGAGACAGATGGGAACGAGTCCCAAGCATTTCGTTGATATGACTGCCTAAATCGTCGCCTTTCCAATTCTCCGTTTTCCAATGCATTCTCTCGTCTGATGTTCGTGGTGTAGGTAAAAGTTCGCCCCTTAATACCATTCTCGTTAAGCTGTTTTGATTGTCTGCTTTCCCTGCTTTCTCCGATTCCGTTGCACATGGTGTTGGAAGTAAACCCCTGAGTGCCATCTGATCTAATGGCATCGTAAATGGTTTGTGTCCCTTCTCTACTAATCTTTCCATCCTCTGGTCGTAAGCCTCGAAATTCGTTTCTTCTCTTGCTTGAGCTAGTGGCGTGGGCAACAAACCAGATTCTGTCCCTTCGGTGTGGTGCGTTGACGGCACAAGCTGGAAGTAGAAACGGTGTAACTTCGTAGCCTTCAACTTCCAGGTCAGCTTGCACTTCATCGAAAACCACCCCTCCATTCCAATTAGTAAGTCCGCGTACATTTTCGCCCACAACCCAACGCGGGGAAATTTCTCGAATTGCTCTAAGCATTTCCGGCCAGAGATGTCTGTCATCTTCTTTGCCAAGTCGTTTTCCTGCACTTGAGTATGGTTGGCATGGGAATCCTCCGGTGAGAACATCAATTTTGTTTGCATATTTTGTAAAGTCTGATTTTTTAATATCTGTAAATAATTCTGCTTGTGGCCAGTAATAATGTAGGACTTTTTGACCAAATTCATTCCATTCGCAATGAAACTTATTTTCCCATCCCATCCATTCTGCTGCCAAGTCAAAACCACCAATTCCACTAAATAGGCTTCCATGTGTCATATTACTGTTATTTCGTAGTCATCAAAATTTACTATTACTTCATTTAATCTCATTGAATCACCTGCAAGTTCAAGGTAGTTATTGACAACATATTTTTTATTGTCAATTCGTATTTTACCGATAATATGGTCATCTGTTTCTTCACATGAATAAAACTCACCTATGTCTTGTTGTAATAAATGTTGTATTTCTCGGCTTGTCAGGTCTTGCTTCTCTATGTTATAGCTAATTACAAGTTCATAATTGCTTACATAAGTTAATATTGACTTAATTCCCCATTCCCTTGTTTCCACCTCACAATTCCACACAATTACTCCAAAATCTTTATAGTAGTCAATAGGAACAAGTTTGCTGATGCCAAGTTTTTTATTTAAACCTTCAAGTGATAGATGAAAGTCTTTTGATCTAAATTCCATCTTGATTGTTTTTTTCGTTATTAATTTCGTGTAAAAATTTAGCTTCCTTAATTGGATTTTTATCCCACTCATTTAATATTGCATTCATTAATATAAACCTCTTTTCATCGTACCAAATGTTGTGATAAATCTTTGCAATGAACATCATTCGTTCTTGTGGCGGCATTTCAGTAAAAGTCATAAAAAGTCAGTTTTGAAGTGATTTAATGTGTAGTCTTTCTTTTGTTGTACGGCTTTATAGATTTTGTCCTCTATACCATTAAGAGAAAAAATCCAGTGTATTTTGCTTTCTTTTGTCCTGTCCTTTGTTTGAATCCTGGCTCTGCTCTGCCAATAAGATACAGCAGAGAAATCAATATTGTAAAACACAAGATCGTCAGCACCGCTAAGATTAACACCTTCACGACCACTAACGATTTGAGAACAAAAAACAATGTTCGTGTCAGTCGTTTCATTAAATTTCTTAGCATCGAACTCAATGTTTTTACCAAAGACAAATTGAATAGCATAAAACTCAGCAACGAATTTATAAAAAATAGCTATCTTTTTGCCTTTGAATTTCTCTTTAATATAATTGGCTTTTTGGTAGTCAAACACCTTTGCAGTCCGTTGTGGCTCATCTATTATAACCGAACCACTATAAATTTGGTGTAATTTGTTCATTAATTTTACGGCAGTATCACCTTTAACAACTTGACCTTCACCATTTATGGCGATTTTGTCCTTTTTTAGTTTGTCGGCAAACTTGTAGGTGCTTTGATCCATCGTTACATAATGTATCTGCTCATCAATAAGTGATTCAAACCCAGCCTCTTTTTGTGTAAATGATATGATAAGATGGTCAGTTTTCTCTTTTATCATTTCGTAATCTGCAAAAGAGTAGTCGTTGATGGCACGATTGAATACATATTTCTTTTTAAGATTAACATAATCCTTTGCCCAAGAGTAAAAGTTCTTATACTGCCCAAAAGGTGAATATGAACTTACCCAAAATTGATGATAAAGCTGCGAATAAGATTCAGGGGATGGTGTTCCTGACAAGTATATTATTTTTTTACTTTGGCATATCCTTTTCAGTTCCCTTGCTCTTTTTGATGGCTGCGGAAACGCACCAAGTGAGTGTGCCTCGTCAATTATAATGTAGTCAAATGAACAATCCACATTTTGCAGTTGCTCAAAGTTGGTGATGTAAATCTCCATGTCATATCCCATCTCTCTCGCTTGGTCAATAATGTCTGTGATGGCTTTTTTCTTAGTGATAAATAGAACCTTTTTTGCACCACTTTCGTAAGCTATTGCAAGTGCTGTCAAAGTCTTACCAGTTCTGACTTCCATAGCTAAATAGACTAAATTATAAACTCGAAGAATTTGTAGTGCTTGATCCTTTATCTGTATTTGGTAATCCCTTAATTTCATGTGTTTTAAGTTTTTCAATGTAAAGAATAGAATCCATTAGTTCTTCTTGAAGATGAACTAACCAGTCGTAAAATGATAAATCGTTTCTGTCAAGTGTGGTGCCATATTTCTTTATGCCAAGTTCACTTCTTTCTCGCATTCGATATATCACACTTTCTAATATACTATCCATTTTTCTGATATTTTAACTGATAAGATATTTGCTTAGGTTTTACATCTTCATTAAGACTTAACCATAGTTTATGCGTAGCTTCAAATAGCTTTAAGTCCTTTTTAACCTCAGCCATTGTCTTGGTTGTAAGCTGCCATCCTATGCCTTGTATTGCACCATTTTTTCCTGTTGTCCTGGTTTTTGCATTTAGCCATAAAATACCAACTGAATCTACTTTTATGTCAATTGTCTTTAGTAGTTCATTGTAAGCAGCCAATTGCAGCCAATAGGATGGATAGATTGAATTAGATGTTTTGATGTCAAGTAGCATTGATTTGCCATTAAAATTTATAACACGATCAAGTGTACCAGCATATCCAAGCTTCTCAGAAACCATATTAAGTTCCATTGATTCAATGGTAGGTTTATGCGTTTGAATAAAATCAACATATCTCTCAAACATTGACCATTCAAGCATCTTATACTTAGGGAAACCTTGCTCACTAATAAATGAACATTCGATCCCACTATCATATTGCTCTGTCAGTTCGTGAACAATTGATCCTCTGCGACCAGCCTCATCACGAATAGTGTCGGCATCCGATCCAACATCTTTTAGCCATTTAAAATAGGATGCATCTTTTGGGTATGCCTCTAAGATTGTCGTCACGGATGGCACAAATCCGTTCTCTGTGTTGTAAAACCTGGCATCAAGAAA
>Ga0222712_10003478_pt1 | contig 17148 bp, 18 predicted proteins | sample C33_657DmetaG_FD_165043 | JGI IMG/M metagenome (GOLD analysis project Ga0222712, IMG submission 165043) | Estuarine water microbial communities from San Francisco Bay, California, United States - C33_657D | ecosystem: Environmental > Aquatic > Marine > Unclassified | place: USA: California...
CAACATGGAGGCTCGAGGCATCCTGCGTTCCGGCGAGGCGAACACCTATCGCACCGAACTGACCGCCGAAGAACAGGCTGAGAAGACCGCCGCCGAAATGGCGAAACTCGGTGCCTACAATCAGGCTGACCTGACGTTGGCTCAGCAGATGGCTGCGTTGAACGCAAGCAATAGTGGTTCCAGCGGAGGTGGCACCTCAGCCCCGTCAGCCCCTGCCGCCCCGTCAGCCCCTGCTAGCCCTGCTGCGCCGAAGCCTGTGGTCGCCTACCAGACGCCGACAGTAGCGTTCGCAGGCCCGTACGGTGCGATGGTTCCCGACCTGTCCAAAGTGGACTTCAAGGCTTTGGGACGGGCGATGGAAGCCCAGAAACCCAAACCGCCGTCACCGGCGAAACAGACTGCGACGTTCGCCACCACCGGCCTGTACGGTGTGGCTCGTCCGGTGCGTGACGCAAGAGGACGCTGATGGCAACCCCACAGGAACTCGCCCAGCAGATCGCTGATCGAAGCGCACAAGCCGCCGCGATGATGGCTGACCTGGATCGTCGTGCCCGTGAGGCTGCGACCGCCCGTCTCGCCCCGTCCGGCGACACTCTCGCCATGTATGAGGATCGGTTCAACGAGGTGTACAACCCGGCGAACGCACAAGCTGTCGGTCAAGCGAACGTGATGCGCGAGTATGCGACCGGCCTCGGCGACATTCTGGTGCGCAAAGCCCGCGAAGCCCGCTCCGGTTCCGGTGGTTCGTCGTATTTCAACCCGTACGGCAACTATCGGATTCCAAGCCTCGCCGACCTGATGGCTTTACAAGGCTTGAAGTTCGGACAGAAACCAGTCGCCGCTTACGAAGACAGGAACCGTGGTGTCGCTTTCGCCGGACCGTACGGTGCGGTCATCCCGTCAACCGCCCCCGTCAAACCTCGACGCGACTACGGTTCGGCTGACACACAGGAACGGAGGCTCCGCTGATGGCACCGCGCACCGGACCTCGAGGCGTAACAAACGAGGATGTCGCCAACCGTGCTGGCGTCACCTACGTTTACGCCCCCGAAACACCCGCCCAACAGAACCAGGTGAACCAGCAGGCGTTGCTGTCCTATGTTCTCGGCGGGCAGGCTCCCGGCTACGGCATGAAGTACGGCGGGTTTCCGACCGCCGGTTACGGTCAGGCTGCGATCGAAGGGCAAGCGTTCGGTATCGCCGATCTTGCACGGCAAGCCGCTCAACAGGCAGCAGTTCGGGAAGCAGAACTAAAACAAATTGCCGGGGAAGACGTGATGGGCAACCGTCAGGCGATCGCATCAAAGTATCGGTTCAACTATCAGCAAAGCCCCGAAATAGATGCTGTTGACTATCCGTCTGACGGAACACCAATGCAGAAATTGTTGGCTAAAGCAAGACTGAAATCTGCTGTTGAAGCCCAACGTGCCAGCCGTGAAGGGGAACTAGAAGAATTGCAAAAGCCTGTGGCATCGCAATATCAGGCTGACATTGCTTCACAAGTTGACCCGTACCGTCAAATTGCCGAAGGTTTGAATTATTCGCCAAGCCAATTGGCCCAACAGATTGCCGTGTCGCGTTACGGTTACGATCCGATGCTGGCTGCCGGACTGTTTGATACCCAAATGGACGTTGACTATTACGACCGTGCACGACAAGCTGAACGCCAGGCTTTGGGTTTCGGCTCAACCAACGAAGAATACTTGTTTGATCTGCTCGGCCCAGAAGAGTACAGGAAATATCAAGAGAACAAGGCGTTGCAGGCGTACGACCAAGTGTTCGCGCCGGATTACTCCGAAACGGACAGAAACTTGCAAGAGGCGTACGGTGTCGACCCGTCGTCCATTGTCAACATTGACACCGATACCGCTCGACAAATAATGAACGACAACACGTTCCTCGCAAGCGTCAACTCGTATCGCACGAGCATGGAGGCAAACGAAGATGACTTTGTCAGCGGGGAGGAAGCGGCCAACGCCTATGCCAAGGATTACCTTGCGTCAACGGGTGACCCGGTTCGTGCGCAAATCCTGCTGGACATCCTGCGCCAATACTCATTCCTCATTGGGGCGTAACCCTTTATGAGCATGACCGCAGAGGAACTGTTCGCCGAAGAACAACGTCGTCGACGGGCTATCGCAGGAGTCGGTGCGGAAACAGGGACAACGACCGGCCCTCGACTGCTGCCGCCCGCCAAACCACACGTTTATCAAGGCGGGGTCAATAAAGATAAGGGCGGCGGCGACGATGGTGGCATCTTCCAAAACCTCGTCGCATCACCCATCGGATGGGTTTCATCGCAAATTGCCAACCTTCCCAGATTCGCAATGTCAGCAATCAAAACCGGTGGAAACCTGACTCCTGGCAGACTGGCATACACCGGCCCGAAGATCGTTGCCGACTATCAAGAAGCAGGCAAACAAGGTCTAAGTGGCCTTGACCAGTTCTACTACGCGACATCCGATGCCACCCCTCTAGTATCGCAACTCTCTCAAGGCATTATCACCAGCGGTGGCAACATCGGCGAACTTGCCACACTTGGCAAACTGGATACCGGCGAACCCGGCATCAACTATGCGAACGCCTACAGGAGCGGCAATCTTGGTGCCACAATCCTAGATGACCTCGGCAACGTCGTGCTCGTCGGTCGAGGCGTCGGAGCAGGCAACGTCATCAGTCGCGCCGGTGGCAAAGTTACCGCAGCAGGCGCACCCCGTCTCGGACGTGCCATCTCCGGCACCGGACGATTCGTTGAAGAACCGATCGGAACCACAGCCCGCACTACAGCCCGGTTGGCACAGCCTGTCGCCGGACGTTACTTGGGTCGCCCCCTGTTGAGTGAACGTCTCGGACGTGTCGCACAGGCCGGTATCGACGACAACGTGGGACCGTTCCGTCAAGCGATCTTTGAGGCCAACGATGCTGTAACCACCCGCGCCCTGTCTCGTCTTGGTAGGGTCAACCAGCAGATCGCAGACCTAGACCGGCAGTTTGAGGCGAACCCCACCGAAGGCGGTCGTCTTGCTGTTGAACGGCAGAAGTTGATGCGCCAGCAATCCAAGTGGACACGCATCTCCGGTTTGGTGCGCAACATCCGAGGCTTCACACGCCAACGCCAAATCCAAGAAGAGCAGCGTCGCGCAAGTTTCATCAGCGAAGGTTTGCGTCTACAGGAACGTGGTCCGAGCGTGGAGTTTGAGGGCGCACCCGAAGGACCGCTGCCCGAATTCGCCGAGAAGGTTGCCAACCTGATTCTCACCGGGCGCATGGATGTTGTCATCCGCGAACTGCGGGCTGGTGTCCCGTTTGAGCAAGTGTTGCAGTCCATCAACCCGTCCGGCATCGGCCCCGATCTTGCCCGTCAAGGCTATGCGTTCACCGCCGACGACTTGCGCATGGCGGTCGAGTACGCCGACGGACGGCTGTCCGACTTTGACCGTCTGTCTGTTGATGCGGTCGTCAACTTCTTGCGTCGTTTCAGCGACGAGTTCACCGCAGGCCAGCTGTCAGGCGAATACCGTCTCGGTGGCCCGATGCCGGAGACATACACGCGAGCATTCCCGCTCGTCGAGTTCCTGTTCAGCAAAGATGTTCGCCTCCCGCGGGTTATGTTCGCAGCACTCTTGGACTACATGGATGCCAAAGTCGCCGAACTGGTCATCGCCAATCTGGATCCTGAGACGCTCAAAGAGAACAACATAAGTGCCACCGTTGAGGATCCTCAAGGCGCGTTCAAGGAACTGGCCGAGGTGCCGAAAGACTCCGATCTGGACGGTTTGGCGCAAATCCTGTTTGAGCAATTCACACCCGAACTGATGCAACGATTCCCAGAGATCATGCGCAACCCGATGATCTATCCGGCACCGATGCGACCGGCCATGATGCTCGAGGCGCGCCTGTTGCGCAACGCTAAGGCGCAGGACATCAAAACGATCCTGACCGGCCTCAACGCTTTGATTGAGCAGTACGGCGATCTGCTCGGCAAGAACACGGTTGCTTCCATCGTGGCGAACTTGGAGAACATTGTCGGCACCCCGCTCGAGAACACCCCTGGTGCGTACACGCAGGTGACAAGACAGTTGGCTGGCATCCGTCGTGCGATCGCCGAACGCATCGCCAAGTTGCAGGAACGCACCGGGACGTTGACCGCCGAACAGCAAACCATCGTCAGCAACTTGATTGACGCCGAACAGCGTCTTGGTGCTGCAGAAGCGACGTTGCGCACGGTCGCACAAGCGTACGACGTTCTAGAACCGATCCCCGACGAAGGAATATTGCAAGCCGAAGAGGCGGTCGGTGTCGCTCAAGACAAGCAGGCCACAGTCCAGAAGGCGATTGACGAATACCGTCGGAGCCAAGCCGAGTTGGAGTTGCAGGAAGATCCGCGTCAGCCGATTATTGACGAGATTGACGAGGCTGTCCGGCTCGCCGAGGGCTTGGAGTATGGAGACAATCTTGACACGCTGATTGACGAGTTTGAGTTCCGTCAACGTCAAGCTGAGTCAGGAAAGGTTGATCCGACAACTGTTGAGCCGAAGCCGTTCACCAACCGAAGCAAAGAAGTGAAGGCGTTCCGTGACGAAATGTTGCGTGTCGCCGACGACGTTGTAAAGACGGCGTTCAGTCGACAAGAAGCTTTCCAGCCGGGGCAGACAATCAGTTGGAACGCTTGGGCTGTTGATTCCGACAATATCTTCGGTGTGCCATTGCGTGAAGCAATGATAAACGAACTTGCCCAATACATCGGTATTGAGGCTGCCACCAAACTTGCTGATGATTGGGCTGGTGGACGATACGGGAACGAAGGTTACGTTTTCCCGTACGACGAGTTTGGTATCAACAACGATCGTGGTGTTGGCGCAAGAGGGCTAGACGACTGGGTGCAAGTCAGGGGGACACCTTTCCTTGACGAAGGTGGGCAACCTGAGTTGAGGGAGTCCTCCTATGGAGGTGTTGGCTCCACCGCTCGACCCGACGAATGGTCGGTCTACATCAGGGCAATAGCCGATGTGTGGAAGGCAGAGCAAGAGGTTACGCGCATCAAAAAACTGCGCTTGTATGAGATCGCCGACGAGATGAATCGTGATCGTTCGGCGCGTGACTTTGAGACTTCCGGTTATGCCCTTCCAGTCTTGGCTCGAGCGATCGCCTATGTCACGAACCCCAACCTGCTGACTGCCGACCTGCGTCTGCGTGACCGATACGCCACCGAGATGGAGGCCGGTCTTCCGTACGAAGGCGCACCGCCGCGACTCATCCCTATCCCGAAGAAACTTGAGGACGAAGCCGCCCGTGCCGAACGTACCGTTGACCGTCAGCAAGCCAAACTGGATCGTCTGCGCAACCGAAGCGTCGCCGAACAACAGAAAGAACTGAAAGCCCAACTGAAGGGTGTCGGCAAGATTGTTGTTGAAGGCGAACCACCCACCGCAACCGGAGCATTGCTGGATCGTCCTCGCGCCAAGATCGAACGGGAGATCGAGCAGTACATCAACAAACTTGAGAACCGTCGCATCAAGCTGGAGGAAGTCAAGGCACGTCACGCCGCCCAGCAAGCGTTGCTGGACGAAACCGGAGCCATCGGCGAGCAGGCGTCTGCTGTTGGGGAGTACCTGCAACGCCCTGTCGGCGCACAACTCTTCGCTGGTGCCACCGTTCCGCAATACTTGCCGACCGGATTGCCTGCATCCGCTCGCCCTGGTGCGCGTGTCCGCACCGAACTCAGCGGTGAAGGCGCAGCACCGCAGACGAAAGCGTTCTCGGAGCAGATGCGTACCAGCGACGAAATGCCGTTGACATTGAGGGCCACCGTCGAACGCATCAACGAACTGTTGAACGTCACCGGACGAAACAAGATTATTGACGACATCGTCCTCAACCCCGACTTTGCCCGCCGTGCCGGTACGTTCGTCACCCCTGAGCAACTGGTTGAAATCTACAAAGAGGCTCGGGCCGAGGTCGAGGCACAGAATCAGCGTCGCACTCCACAGCAGATTGAGGCTGAGACGGAGAAGTTGGCGAGCGTCAAGCTGTCGCGCATCATCCGTGAAGCAGGCTACGAACCCGTGTCTCGAGTCAAAGTAGACCCGGAAACCGGAGCACACGAAGCGTTCGGTGACCTGCTCCAAAGCGTCCGTGACGATCAAGTGGACATCAACACGATCGTTATGCGTCAAGGTGTGCGTGAGCGCATCACCCAACAGTTCAAGGTGAAGGACGCCACCGATATGCCGGAAGGTTTCGCCCGGTATGTGGAAGCCATCGCCCGTGCGACCGGCCAATGGAAGTCTGTCATTCTGCCGTTCCGTATCTCATGGCAGACCGGCGACGCGGTGTCCAACATCCTCAACGGATGGGTTCGCGGCGACGTGCCACCGCAACAACTGATTGACCGGATGCGCGACATTGACAGGATCCTGTCGGCAGAAGGTAAGCGTCTTGAGACGTTGACCGGCTCCATCGGCAACCCGCTGATTGCCACACTTATCGCCTACGGTTTGCAGGCTCGAGGTGTTCGCGGTGAAGAAGTCAACCAGTTGCGCGGTGTCGGTGACCTTCGACAGGCGGTGCCGGACTACGAGTTCCAAAGGATCTTGCCTAAGTTCCGTGAAAAGTCGTTCCGGTTCAACGAATACCAGAACACGCTCGCCCGTGTCGCTGTCGCAATGGAGAAACTGGAACGCATCCTTGCCGAGCGTGGACGCAGCATTGACGAGGTGACGTTGCAGAACGTGCGCCGAGATCCTGTGCTGAGGGCAGCGGTCGAACAGGTGGTGCGCGAAACCAACGATGCTCTCGGAGCGTTCTCCGATATGTCCCCGTTCGAGAAGAACGTGGTGCGCAACGTCTACCCGTTCTGGTCGTGGATCCGCTACATCAACAAGGCTGCCGTCCAGCTGGCGATCGACAGCCCAGATCGTGTCCTGTTCACGGTCGCCCTCGGAGCGTTGGTCGCAGACGAAGAACAGACCGGTCTGTTCCCGTTCCTTGAAGGTCGCGTCCCGCTGATGGGCTACTACTTTGACCTGTCGTTCATGAACCCGTATCAGGAGACGATCCTGTTCTCGGCGAACCCGATCAAAGCCTTGCTCGACCAGGCGACCAACATCTCGCCGGTCATCTCGGCCCCTATGCAGGCTGCGTCCATCACCGGAACCTATGCGACAGGGATGCGGTTCCCGATCCTGCCCGCGCCGTCCCGCCCGTCATACCTTGAGGGGAGTCGAGGTGCGTCCACCCGAACCTTCGGCGACTATGTGGGCGAACTCGGATACATCGGACTCCAAAACTTCGGTGGCCCGTTCCGATCCAGCCTCACCCTGCTCCCCAACGAGATTCCTGTCATCGCCCCCGAAGGCCGTCTGCTCGGCACCGATGTCGCCATCGGCAACGTGCAACGGTTCCCGCAAGGATCCCAGCGCACCACCGGACGGTACAGCGTCGAACGGTTGGGGCCGGTTGCCAGCCGAGTCGGAGCGTTGCTCGGTGTCATCGGTATCCCCCGTCCGCTCATTGAGGAAGATGTCGCCCTACAGCAGGCCCGCCTGCAAACCCGAGCCGACCTTGAAGCCCAAAGACGACGCGAAGAGGAACGCCGTCTGTCTAGGATCGGACAATGATCTGGGCTTTAGAAGTCGTCGGCAAACGTCCCACCACCCTCAACCAGGAGCGGAAAACCAACAACTGGGGCAAACGGGCGTCCGACACCAAATGGTGGCGTGAACAGTTCTGCCGGTGCGCCCTCGAGGCCGGTATCCCCGCCCACCAGCGGTTGCACGTCTCCGTCTACCCTCTGCACAAGAACGGTCGCTCCCCCCAAGATGTCGCCGCCTGCTTCCCCGCCGCCAAAGCCGGGATTGACGGGCTGGTCGACGCTGGCATCATCGAAGACGACACCCCTGACATCCTCGTTCGTATAGACTTCTACGCACCAGTCATAGACGGCGTAGACGGATTACGGCTCGTCGTACAAGGAGCAGACGATGAACCCGATGTACAGTAACGCGCTTGGCAGTCTCGCAGCCGGTATGGCTGGTGGCGGTGGCATGGGCGAAGGCATGGCCGAAGAGGCTGAGCAGTACCCCTGTCCGCTGTGCGGTGGCACCGGCATGGTCACCGAAGAAATGCTGACCGGCGAAGGTCAGATGCTTCCCGCCCGCCTCGCTTCCCGTCAGCCGATGATGGGCGCACAGATGGGCGGCCCCATGCAGATGCCCCCGTCAGGTGGCCCCGGCCCATTCCCCCGTTGATCTGAGATGGCTACCCCAGCTTGGCAACGCAAAGAAGGGCAGAACCCTGCTGGAGGGTTGAACGCCAAAGGTCGAGCGTCTTACAAGGCGCAGACTGGTGGCACCCTGAAAGCCCCTGTGAAAGGTCGTCCGACGACCCCTGAGCAGATGCGTCGCAAAGGCTCGTTTCTGTCCCGTATGGGTGGCTCGCCGGGGCCGATGAAGGATGAGCAGGGTCGCCCGACCCGTAAGGCTCTCGCCCTCAAAGCGTGGGGTGCGTCGTCGCCGGAGCAGGCACGGTCAATGGGGAAGCGTCTTCTCGAGCAGTACGCCCGAGCCAAAGCAGACAAGGACAAGTGATGGCAAAGCCTTTCTGGGAAACGAAGAACCCCGAGAAGAAGTCCACCAAACTCGGTGCCGAAGGGGTCGCGCTCGCCAAAAGCATGGCGAAGAAGGCCGGTCGCCCCTATCCGAACCTTGTTGACAACGCCGCTGCCGCCCGAAAGCTGAAGGCCAAGTGATGGACAAGGTTCGTAAGGTGATGCGCGAATACAAGTCGGGAACCTTGCATTCCGGCAAGGGTGGTCCGGTGGTGAAGAACCCGAAGCAGGCTCTTGCGATCGCATTGGCTGAAGCCGATCGGGCTAAGCGAGGGAAATAGTGAAGGCGAAGCCGGTCGGTGGAGGCTCATCGTCGCCCGTGTACGACACGGTGCGTCAAGGTTTGGCTGAATCCATGTTTGAGACCGCTAAGCAGGCGTTGCGCGACGAACAGCAACGTCGTCGAAGTCAAGCGTTGCGCACCAGTTTCGCCCCTGCACCGGCAGAAGAACCCAAGAAAGAAAACCCGTGGCTCGGCGCGCTAAAGAGTCTCGGCGGCGGTCTGCTCTCAATCCCTGCGACCGCCGCTGACATTGTGGCGAAACCGTTTGAGGCGATCCCCGGTGTCCCTGATGTCAACCCTGAGGACATTGGGTCATTCAACTTCTTTGTGCAGGGTGGCAAAGATTTGCAACACGCCTATGGCGATGCCAAAGAGTTGGCTCGCTCGATCGTCACCGGCGAGGACACGCTGTCACAGTCACCGACCGCAAAGGCATACCAAGCTGCCGGTGGAGGGTTGGAGGGTACGCTGGCCGCAGCAGCTCCATATCTGGATCTCGCTTCGGTCGTTGCTCCGATGGCGATGTCGGCGGGTCGCGGTGCTGGTGTGATCGCACCAAAGGCGGTGCCGTACAAGCCGTTGACCGCCAGTCAGGTCAATGCGCCGCGCACTAGAACCGCATTCGACGATTATTTAGAAATGACTCCTACTGGACGCGACGCAGGGACGGTGGTTTTTGGGGGCGAAGACCGTCCATCTTCACCAGTTGAGAAACTGGCATCGGCACAAGCGAACTTGGAGATAGCGAAAGCCGCGCAACGTCAGGCTCGCGAAGCAATCGGCATAGAAGTTCAAGACATTGACTTTCCGTCACCTTCAGAGACGACGAGAATAATTCGGTTAGACGCTACGGACTATGGGGTCTTTGATGCCATTGGTCCGGCCTGGGAAGACCTCGGTTCTCAACAAATTGCTGCTGGCATCAACGCCAATAACTTGCCGAATGAAATGGATTCGCTACGACGTTATTTCAGTAACGAATACGAAGATTTCCAAAACTATCTGCGAGGTTATACCGCAAATGACAAAGTGAAGTCTTACGTCCAGAACATTGACCGGGTGTTCGCAGTCACACCTCCAACAACTCGAAAGTTCAGGGTGTTTCGTGGTGTGCGTTCCGGAACTGGTTCACCCGACGGCGAGTATGTGGGTGCTTTCTATAGATCGCTCCAACCGGGGCAACTAGTCGTTGAGCCAGCATATTTGTCAACAAGCATCTCTAAAGGCTTCGCTAGCGAATGGGCTAGCGAAAACATGGACGACATTTTGCTTGTCATTGACGTTCCCGAAGGGTCAGTAGCCATCAACCCAATCGCATCATGGGAACGCGGATTGGATGAAATTGACAATCATTTGAATGCACCTATGGAACAAGAATTGTTGTTCAATCGAGGGACTGTATTGCGCGTTACTCAGAACGACGGCAACGTAATCTGGGCCGAGATCGTACCTAGACACGAACTATCAACGTCACCATTGTCAACGTCAGACATCAAACAATCGTTGCTTGACCGATACTCATACAAACAACTTGCCGAAATGGTTCAAGAAGGCAAACAAAAATATCAGTTCTATGAGGCGTTCCTGAAAGACGACGAAGAACTTCAGAAGATGGTTTCTAAATTGAGATGGCCTGAGTCAGGCATCAAAGATGTTGCGCGGATGATCGCAGACCTTCGTTTGGATGCGTTCGATGATGTCGGTGATTACGAGGCGTTCAGGGACGCTGCATTCTTGTTTGAAGACGATGATGGAATGCTCGCTGCTGGAAAGAAATTGCTGACGTTCTTGAAGAAGCGGCAACTGTTGGAGCCAGAGATGCTGACCTTCATCAAGAGCAACCTTGAAGAAATCATTGACTACTGATCGTGCAACACACCTGCTCACAATGTCATTTCGTGTGATGCCCGACATCGCATCATCGTGATCCACTAAACTGGTGACGCATAACAAACGCGACATTGACGGCCTCGAGCCTCTGTCGCCTCTACCGGAGGTTCCGTATGCGTCTCACACTCACAATCGTTGCGTCTATTGCCATGATCGGATGCGCCTCAACCGGCACCGTTCAGCCACCGACCAGCCCGGTCACCACCGTCACCGTCGCACCAACAACCACCAGCACCACCACCACGACGACGACGGTTGCACCGACCACGACAACCAGCACCCTCGTCCCCGCCGACGCGAAATGCGCCGAGCTGGCTCCGATCGCCTCCGCAGCCGGATGGCCTGACCATCTTCTCATTGACGTGCTCGCGGAAGCCTGGTCGGAGTCCCGGTGCCTCAACATCATCGGGCCGGTCCACGGGCAACCGGCACACAAAAACTGGAACGGCTACGACTGGGGGCCGATGCAGATCAACCGGGTGTGGCACGACGACATTGAGAACAAGTACGGGGACTGGCGTGTCGTCGCCGACCCCTACTACAACTTTGCGTGGGCGTGGGAGATGTACATCTGGTTCGATGCCAACCGTGGATGCGGGTTCCAGCCCTGGTCACGGCCCTGCAAATAAGTCCTTGACAACCCTCCGAAACAGGGGGAAACTGGAACCGTGCAACACCCCACCGATACGGTGAGGTCAACTGAAAGGGGTAATACCATGACCGAACTGGTCCCGCTCACCTCGAGCATCGAAACACACACCGCCGACGGGCTGCGCAACGCGCTCCTGACCGCCGACCAGGGCCGACAGGCTCTCGCCGAGCAAGGCGACTATCAGCAACTGCTCGCAGCATGGCAGTACCTGAAGACCATCAAAGCTGACATCGACGTGCTGATGCGAGCCACCGAAGACGACATCACCCGTCTGCTCCCCGAGAAGAAGCAGTTCGTGGACGGCATCGGCACCGTGGAACGGCGCACCAGCTCCACCCGCAAATGGCAGTCGGAGGAACTGATGCGCGACCTGTGCCGTGCCAGCCTCGACCCCAACGGAACCGGGGAGATCACCCTCACGAACGTCGCCACCATGCTCGAGAACCTGAAGAAGGTTCTGCCGTTGACCGCCTCCCTCGGCTGGCGTGTCACCGCCCTGAAAGAACTCGGCATCGACCCCGACACCTACGGCGAAGCCACCTACGGTCGCCACACCATCCAGATCACCAAGTGAAAGAGGAAACCAACATGAGCCAGCAAGAAACCAGCAACGCGGTCGAAGTGCATCGTCCGCTGACACCCGCCGAAGTGTCGTGGAAGACCGCACAGCGGATCGCCAACACACCGTTCGTGCCGACCGCCTTCCGAGGCAAACCGGAGTCGGTGTTCGCAGCCGTCCTGTACGGCGAAGAACTGGGCCTCGGCCCCATGCAGTCGCTGAACAGCATCCACGTCATCGAAGGCAAGCCGAGCATGGCCCCCGAACTGATGCGAGCACTCGTCTTCAAGGCCGGTCACCGCATCGACGTGAAGGTGTGCATGAACGACGAAGTCATCCTGTACGGATGCCGTGCCGACTCCGGTTCCGAAGCGACCGTGAAGTGGACGATGAAGGACGCACAGAACGCCGGTCTGGCCGGTCGTGGTGCGTGGAAGACATACCCTCGTGCGATGCTGTTGGCTCGCGCCACCTCCGAACTGTGCCGAATGCTGTTCGCCGATGTCGTCGCCGGACTGTCATACACCCCCGAAGAGGCTGCGTCCATCGCCGGATCAGACTGGGAGGAAGTCCCCGCCGAACCGCCGGTGTTCATCGAGAAGCCGACCACCATCCCCAACCAGCCGGAACCGCCGGTGGAAGCAGTCGTGGAAACCTCATGGGAAGAAGCGTTCCCCGGCTCCGACATTGTGGATGCGGAAATCATCGAAGATCAGCGTCCCGAAACCGTGTACCCCGAAGAGATCGCCGACCCGAACATGGCGACACCGAAACAGATTGGGATGGCACGGGCGTTGCTTCGTGAATGGGGCATCGTCAACAAGGCCGAGTCCATCAACCTCGCTGAGATGGTGTTGAACCGCACCGTCACCTCGATGGCCGACATGAGCAAGAAAGAAATCTCGGCGTTCATCAAACACCTGCAAGTCAACCATCCTGACGGCGACAAGTCGTGAACCCTCTCAAACTGTGGAGACTGCGACGCGCAGCCACGCAAGGGCATCTGAACCTGATGGCACAACATCTGCTCCAATGCACCGACACGATCAACGAACTGCGAGCCGAGAACGAAGAGTTGCGCATCCGAGGGAACCGTCTCGCATGGGCGATCGACAACAACGATTGGACTGTCGAATCTGCTGAACGCCTGTCCGACTCGGCGTCCGCATGGAGGGAGTTCTCCTGATGGCCTCCGACCTGCCCAAACTGGATTTCGTGCCGATCCCCTGGATCAAAGACGCAGCGTGTCGAGGCATGGACCCCAACTACTTTCAGCCCGATGTCGGCCAGCCTGCCACCGAAGCGAAACAGATTTGCAACGGGCGCAAAGCCACCCGACGCACACCAGGGCTACCGCCGTGCCCTGTCCGAGCTGAATGCCTGAACCATGCGGTCGCCATGAACGAACGCGGGATCTGGGGTGGCACCACCGAACGGGAACGCCGTGCGATCCGCAACAAGGAACCTCGAGGGAAACGTGCCGACGCACGGGTCGCCCGCATCGTCCACGGCACCATCGACGGATACCGGCACGAAACCCGACTCAACCTGCCCCCCTGCAAAGCGTGTCGCCAAGCGTGGAACGACTACCAGTACAACGAACGGAAACGGGGTGTCGGCGTGAGTGGATACGACATCCGGTTGCGCGAGTTCGTCACCCTCGTCACCGTCGTCCACCGAGGCCAGACACCCGACCTCGAGGCGATCGCACAGGAAAGCCGTGACATCGTATTGGCCGAGTCTGTAGGCTCCATTCATGGCGAAGAAGCCGATGTTCGACCAGCCGACTGAAGGGGACTGCGACGAATGTGGGATCCCCATCCCACCCGACATGATCCCATCCGGGTTCAACCGGCAGACCGGCATCCTTCTCTGCCAAACCTGCAAGCGATACCATCATCAAACACCCCGTCAATACTTTGACGAATAACCAAAGGAAACGAAATGAACCTGCCCTGGCAACAACCAATCCGACCGTTGGAATACAAGTACCGATCGGACGAATACCCGACCGGCTGGTCGCCGTGGATGATCGTGCTGTTCATCCGACCCACCAACAACGGTTGGGAAATCATGGGTCCGAACGGCATCATGTGGACTCAGAGGGATGCGATCCTGCGGGACGTGGCGGCATGAACCACCTTCAGCTTGTCCTCCCGTTGGCTGTCCGCAACAGCGACCCCAGCACCAGCGTCACCCCGCCGAACCGCAACAGTCAGATCGCACGACTGTTGGATGCTTACACGCTCGCCGACCTGACCGACGAGGAAGCGGTCGAAGTGACCCTCGGTCACCCGCCGACCCTCGCCGACGAAGGGTTGCGACGCCGAGCCTCCGACCTTCGTGCTCTCGGCTGGATCGCACCGACCGGGGAGACACGCCCGAACTCTCGAGGCCGTCAACGCATCGTGTGTGCGATCACCGACGCCGGTCGGGACGCGCATATGGAGGTGTTCTGCAATGACTGAGGACATCGTGACCCGACTTCGGACTCTTGACAAGTACAGCGACATCATTGGAGCTTGTGACAAGGCCGCCGACGAGATTGAGTTACTGCGTGTTGCCCTACAGATGGCGTGTTACGAGGTATTCGCCTATTGTGACCCGCTCAAAACCTCGCCCAAAGATTTGGTAGCCCACTTTATGAACGAGGCGGTGCGTGGTGACTGACGACGACCTGAAGAAACTGATGCTCGCCATCGCATCCGGGCTGGAGAAGATCAGCGAACAACTCGCGTCGCTCGAGGAAGCGAACCGGCGCACCATGAGCGCGGTCGAACGCATCAACGACCGGCAATGGCGCGAAAGGCTGCGACCCAGATGACACGCCTAACCTACGGCTCCCTGTTCTCCGGTGTCGGCGGCATGGACATGGGGTTTGACACCCACATGGACTGCGTATTCCAGGTCGAATGGGACAAACACGCCCAATCCATTCTGCGTCGCCATTGGCCTGATGTTCCCAAATGGGGTGACGTACAAGAAGTCAACGGGGCAGACCTGCCACCGTGCGATGTCCTCACGTTCGGTTCCCCATGCCAAGACTTGTCTGTCGCCGGTAAACGAGCCGGGTTGGACGGCGGTCGCTCATCCATGTTCTATGAAGCTGTGCGAATCATCAAGGAGATGCGAGATGCAACATCATCCCGACCAACTGGCCCTCTTCCCCGAGCAGTCCTTTGGGAGAACGTCCCCGGAGCCTTGTCTTCCAACAACGGAGCCGACTTCAAGTCGGTCGTCGACGAAATGGTTGACCTCGGGGCGTGTCTTGTCGAGTGGGCTGTCTTGGACGCGCAACATTTCGGAGTCCCCCAGCGACGACGGCGCGTCTTCCTCGTCGCTATCTTCGATCCTGCAACCGCCGACCGATGTCCCGACCCGCTATTACCTGTCAGCGAAGGCCGCCGAGGGGATTTTGCGAAGGGCCGAAAGAAGGGGCAAGACGTTGCCGGAAGCGTTGCGACAAGCGTTGATGCAGGTAGCACACACCGTCAGCTCGGACACGGCCACTACGTCGAAGACGACACCGCCTCCGCTCTGAAACAGCGCGACTACAAGGACGCGACCGACCTCGCTGTCATCCCGTTCGTGAAGGCACGTCGCGCACAAAATGACAGCGACGACGAAACATGGGTTGAGGGCGAAGTCACCCCAACCCTCAACGCTTTCGACAACGGCGGCGAATCTAGGGCGACGGTGTTGATGCCGATCCCGATACATGACCAAGCGACGAGGTTTACTGGTAGGAATGGCGACCGGCTTGGTATCGGCAAGGGCAACGGCCTTGGCATAGGCGAACCTGGCGATCCTATGAACACATTATCAACCGCTGATCGTCACGCCGTCGCCCAACCGATCATCTTTGACGGCACCCGGCACGACGACTTCCGTATGGAAACCGAGATCGTCCCAACCCTGAAGCAGCGCATGGGGACAGGCGGTGGACAGGTTCCAATGCTCGCCGAGCCGGTCGCAGCGTCGTTCAAGCCGGGAGCATCAGCGAAAGCCTACGGCATCGGGTACGAGGAAGAGATGGCCCCGACCCTCGAGTCCGGCGGTGGTGGCAACAACAAGCCAGCGATCATCCAACCGGTCACCGTGTTTCAGCCGGGGGCGATGATTCGGCTTGGTGGCGGTGTCTCAAACGACATTGTGCCGACGCTTCGGGCGGAAGCCAAACGGGGCGACAACGAACCACACATCGCCCAGCCATACTCGTTTGACACCCAGTTCGGTTCCAACGCGAACGTGTTCACCGACCTTTCGCCTACCCTCAAAGCCAGCCAGCAGTCCCCGTCAGTCACTACAAGCCTTGCGGTACGTCGGCTGACACCGCTCGAATGCGAACGGCTGATGGGATGGCCGGACCACCACACCCGCTGGACGGACGAAGGTAAAGAGCAGGCCGACACGCACCGCTACAAGCAATGCGGGAACGGTGTCGCGGCCCCAGTCGCCCGGTGGATCGCCGGTCATCTGAATAGGATTCTGGGATGACCCGCCGGAATAACGTCGCTGACGAAATTAGCCCTGTACCTCAGGTGCGGACACTTACCCCCGAACAGGAGCGTTTCGTGGAACGAGCGATCGACATCATCTATTTCGGGAGCCTGTACATCACCTGCGCGGCTCTCGTCCTCTGGTTTCTGCGACGCTGGATCAAATAATCGAGTCGGGAGCCTGACCGGAGCCAAACCGGCCACCGTCCGGTTCCACCAGGATGCTCGAGATCACCTCGGCGGCAGTCACCTCGGCCACCCCGTCGGTCAACCGGAGCGTCTGACGCACCCAGCGGTCGGTTGTATGGCCGAGCCAGCGGGCGATGACCGGCACCGACACACCACGCTCAAACTGTCGGCGCACCGCCCAACGTCTCATGTCCTGCACGTTCAACCGGCGTCCCGTCGCAGCTGACGCGATCTTCCCCAACCGGATCGTCGCCCATTCGGATGTCATCGTCCCAGCGAGCGGGGTGGTCGGGGCATACACCGACTGGAGGCCGACGGTGAGCACCTCGAGACGCCCGTCGACCGGGATCTCGCGCCGGTTCTGCTTCCGGCTTCGCACCGTCACCAGCGTCTTACCTTCCCATGTGCGCACGTCGACACCACGCACCCTCAGAGCCTCCTGACAGTCACAGCCAGCCCACGCCACCA
>Ga0222712_10003479_pt1 | contig 17142 bp, 11 predicted proteins | sample C33_657DmetaG_FD_165043 | JGI IMG/M metagenome (GOLD analysis project Ga0222712, IMG submission 165043) | Estuarine water microbial communities from San Francisco Bay, California, United States - C33_657D | ecosystem: Environmental > Aquatic > Marine > Unclassified | place: USA: California...
TTGAGCGCAGGACTTCTGCCAAATGGCCCGAGGAGACGGCGCGCATCCAGAAATGGATGCAGCAGGGCTGAGCGCGGTTTCGTCCGGCCCCGGCAAGGAGCACCCCAATGAGCCAGCACCATGGCCGACCGGCATCCATGCCGCCCGCCAACCGCGTGGTGATCTTCCCGCTGGACAACTTCGGTTCGCCGGGCACCAGCGAGGGCGCGCGCCATCTGGGCGAGGCGGTGCGCGAGATCCTGGCAGATTTCCGCCGCGAGACGGTGCCCACCCGCGCCAACGCCTGGTGCCCCAACACGCGCCTGGTGGAGGCCTCCTTCGACACCACCGGCGAGCTGTCGCTGTGGCGCTCCCGCGGTCACCGGTTGGCCGAGAAAACCTTTTCCCGGGGAGAGCATCTGGTTTGGCTGGGCGGCAACCACCTGTCGGTGCTCCCGGTGCTGGATGTGATCGCGGGCGACCCCAAAGCCGGTGTGGTGCAACTGGATGCCCATGTGGACATCCACCGGTTCCACGACACCGTGGAGGATCTCTCGCACGGCAATTTCTTGCGCCATCTAAACTGGGGCGGGGCGCCCCGGCTGGTGCATTTGGGCAACCGCGACCTGCTGATTCCGGCCGGGGAAAAAAGGCGTTTCCTCGCGGAGGAAATCACTGCCGAACAATGGATCGCCGATGAGGCGGCCACCCTGGCCCGGGTGGCGAAAACGACCGGGGGTTGGGACCGCATCCTCATCGATCTGGATGTCGATGTGTTTGATCCCGGGTTCCTGCCCGGCATGGCCCGGCCCGTGCCATGTGGTGTCGATGGCTGGCGGGTGCTGCGCCTGATGGAATCAATGCCGGTGAACAAAGTGGCCGGTCTGGCGATCAGCGAATACAGCCCGGGAAAAGACACGGGGGACCGGGGTTTGGAAATCCTGGCCTGGCTGCTGGAACGCTGGCTGGTGGGTCGGGCTGAAAGGCTGCTTTACCTGGTGGAAGGTGCCTAGACTGTTCACCAGCGGATGATGAAATCTGCCGCTGCCGTGAAAAGGCTGTGGCTGCCGTTGTAGGCCATCGAATTCGCGTTGTTGTCCAACCGTACCTCGGGCCGGAGCCACAGCCCGTCGCGCACCTTCCAGACCGAACCCAGCGTGTAGGTGGTGTATACCCCTTGGAATCCGGTGCGCACTCCGAACGGATCGTCAAAGACCTCGAACCGGAATGTCGCCGCCAACTCTTCGTTGAAGGTGTAGGTGAGGTAGTTGATGAACCCGTACCACGAGGCGTTGCCCTGATAATACCGTGGGTAGGAGCCATCCGGCATGTTGAAGGCGCCATCGATGCCATTTTCCAGGCTGTACATCATGTCCAGCGTGTAATTCAGCCGATCCGAGACCGAAACCAGATCCCGGCTGAGATAAAGCTCAAAGACATCAAAGGTGCGGCCCTGCATCAGCCGCATGTCGTAGGTGTTGTCGCCCAGTGTGGTGTTGAACGCCCAGGCGGTGTGCCGGTCGTCGCTGTCGTACCGTAGCCCACCCAGGTACATCGGCCCTGACGCCGGGCCGAAGAACACATCGTTTCCCGAGGTGATCCCGTTGGTCCATGTCCAGTTGTCGGACAAGCGCGTGGTGGCCAGCAGGCCCGCGCTGGTGAACGGGTTGTTCATGAAGGTGAGCGCGCGGGAAACGAGGTGGTTGTTGGTCGGGTCGACCGACTCATTGCACAGGATGGTGAAGAAGCGGCCTGCCTTGATGTCGGTGCGCAGTTCCGGCAGCCATGCTTGCACCCAGAACTCGGGAATATCCACGCCGTAGGTGTTGGGTTGGCCGTTGTTGGCGGAAAGCTGGCCGGTCATCAGGTTGTTGGCGACTGTGAACCGGTAATCCGTTCCCGGCAGGATGGAATAGGTGCGGAACCCCCAGTGGAAGGAATCGGAGTCGGTATCGATGGGTTTCTCGACGATGAGCGTGTTTTGTTCCAGTTGGAACTGGTTGCCCAGGTAATTCATGCCCATGGGCAGGTTGTTGCCGGTGTTGCTGGCGGCGGTGAAGTTGCCGTTCGTGAAGCCCCGCAGGACGATCCCGCGGTCCGCAAGCCAACTGCCGGTCGGTGTGGGTTCCAGGAGTCCTTGCAGCCACCCGGTCGCGTCCTTCCGGCCGACCATTTCGCCGGTTGCGCGCTCTCCGGGCGGCGTTGACTCCAGCGATGCCTGCCCTGGCAATTCCCAAAGCAGGCAAACCATGAAAATTGACTGCATGGCGCGGTCCTACTTTTGGAACGGCACCGGGCCCCGGAAGCTTTCTTCCGGGGCCCGTTCCCAGTCGGGAATCAAGGTTGCGTTACCACCTCAGGATGAAGTCGGCTGCTGCGGTGAACAGGCCGTTGCTGCCCTGGTAGGCTTGCGAGGTCCCGTTGTAGTCGTAGCGGAACTCGGGCCGCAGCCACAGGCCCTCGCTGAACTTGTACACCGCGCCAAGGGTGTAGGTGGTGTAAATCCCCTCATACCCGGTGCGCACACCCTTGTTGTCGTCGAACACCTCGAAGCGGAAAGTGCCGGCGAAGTCATCCGTGAAGGTGTAGGTGAAGTAGTTCATGAAACCGTACCACGTGGCGTTGCCCTGGTAGGCGCGGGGGTTGATGCCGTCGCGGTCCATGTACACGCCGTTGATGTTGTTCTGCAGGCTGTACATGATGTCGAGCGTGTAGTTCCACTTCTCGGCGAAGTTACGGCTCAGATAGATCTCGAACACGTCATACAGGTTGTTGGTGTTCAGGCTCTGGTTGTACTGGGCGCTACCCAGCGTGGTGTTGAAGGCCAGCGCGGTGTTCTTGTCGGTGCTGTCCCAACGAAGTCCGCCGAGGTATTGCGGTCCGCCAGCTGGTCCGAAGAACACGTCGTTGCCGGAGGTGATGCCGTTGAACATCGTCCAGTTGTCGGAAAGGTTGGTGGTGGCCAGCAAACCGACATGGGTGAACGGGTTGTTCATGAAGGTCATGGCGCGGGAGACCAGCCTGTTCCCCGTGGGGTCGATCAGCTCGTTGCAGATGATCGTCGCGAAACGACCGCCCTTGATGCTGGTCTTGAACTCCGGAACATAGCCTTCGAGGAAGAATTCCGGCACATCCACACCATAGGTGTTGGGCAGCCCGTCATTCATCCGCAACTGGCTGTCCATCAGGTTGTTCATCAGCGTGAACCGGTAATCGGAACCGGGCAGGATGCTGTAAACCTTGAAGCCCCAGTTGAACTCCTCGCTCTTGGTGTCGATGGCCTTTTCCATGATCAGGGTGTTCTGTTCCAACTGGAACTGGTTGCCCAGATAGTTCATCGCCATCGGCAGATTGTTGCCCGTTTTGCTCGAGGCGGTGAAGTTGCCGTTGGTGAAGCCGCGGAAAACGACGCCGTTGTCATTCAGAACCTGACCCAGGGCGGTGGTGTTCAGCAGACGCCGCAGCAGAAGCACCTCCTCCTCGGATTCCTCGTTCTCGAATTCCTTTTCGGCCAGACCATCGGTCACCGGGGGGAGGCGGTCTCTCGAACCCTCGCCCAGCGGGCCGCCTAAAGGCGGATCCTGCGCGGCCACAGGGGTCACTGCCCCTGCCTTGGGAGCCGCCGGGATGACCATGGGCCTCACGGTGGGCAGTACTTCCGGGGTATTGGTCTGGCCCATGGCCAGCAACCCATTCAACCAAAGGGCGGTCAAGTTCATGACAAATTCTCCCAGCATCCTGCTGTGGGGAAAAATCCGGTCCCGGGTTTTTTTCCAGCGGAAAGGGGAGAGAGAGGCTTTCCCGGAAAAGGCGCATCCTGCACCGCAAGTTTGGTATCGACGGCGCCACCGATGCCGGGCGATCTGTCAAACGCTTCAGGAACCAGTTTTTGCCAGAAAGTGCGGTCTCAACCGGAATGACCACCCCGGGCAGCAAAGATTGCCCAGATTAACCAGACTCATATTTGGCATGAAAAAAGCTTCGGGCGGTTGAGCCCGAAGCTTTTTTGAAAACGTTTTTATATTCCGGACTCAGCTACCGGTGCCGGTGTTGGCCGGCTGGGCGGTTTTTTCCCCGGCGGGTGATTTCACCACGCCTGCGAAGGAGTAGTTCGACCCCGCCTTGGTGATGGCGGCTTTCAGCGCGTCCTCATCGTATTTTTGGCCCGCCTTGGGTTTGAACCAGACCTGGGTGGTCACCCGGCTGGCCCCCATGGTGGTGGCGTCGATCCAGTCCAGATTCTTCAGTGCAGACTGCACCTTGGTTGGACAACTCATTCAGGTCATGCCGCTGACACGGACCACATAGCCGTTGAAATCAGCGGGCGGACCCTCCGGCCCCGCCTCGCCACACCCAGCCATCAAGCCGGCGCCCAAGGCGACGGCCAGCATGGCGAGGAGCGAACCGGGTGCCGCGGCTTTCAGCGCGCGAAACATAGTCACTTCCCTCCGGGAACCGGTCCGGCCCGAATCCCCGACTGGGGACCGGCGCTAGACCTGAATTTGGATCATACCCAACTGGAATATTCTAGCCGGCTTTTAGCGCGCCCCGGCGGGCACGTATTTTTCCAGCCAGTTGAATACCTCGGTGTGCCAATACTCGCTGTTTTTTGGTTTCACCACCCAGTGTCCCTCGTCGGGGAAGTTGATGAATTTGCTGGGCACCTTCAACCGCTGCAGCGTGGTGAAGAGCTGGTGCCCCTCGCTGACCGGCACCCGGAAATCCAGGTCATTGTGGATGATCAGCATGGGGGTCGAGAAGTTTGCCGCCAACCGGTGGGGTGAATGCTTCTCGTAGCTGGCCCGGTTTTTGCCCCAAGGCGGGCCGCCATGCTCCCACTCGTCGAACCAGAGCTCCTCGGTGGTGGCGTACATCGAATCGAAGTTGTAGACGCCGCAGTGCGTGATCAGCGTCTTGAATTTCTTCGTGTTCCCCTGGAACCAGTTCATCATGTAGCCGCCGAAGCTGGCGCCGGCGGAGGCCATCCGGTCGGTGTCGACATAGGGCAGTTTTTCCACAACTCCCAGACCACTCATCAGGTCGGCGTAGCATTTGCCGCCCCAGTCGCCCGAGATCTCATCGACGAACTTCTGGCCGAATCCGGTGCTGCCACGCGGATTGGGGCAGGCCACCACATAGCCGCGCGCCGCCCAGATGCTTGGGTTCCAGCGCCAGCTCCAGCCATCCTCCCAGGCCCCCTGCGGACCGCCGTGGACCAGATACACCATGGGCCACTTCTTCGCGGGGTCGAAGCCCGGCGGTTTCAGCAGCCACATCTGCATCTGCGCCCCCTCGACCGGCACACGGACACTTTCGGGAGCCGGCAGGTCCAGTTTGCCCAACAGGTCCTCGTTGCCGGTGGCAAGACGGCTGGGTTGAGGCGGCGTGGCCGTGAGGTCGATCAGCGCCGGTGCGGGCGGCAGGTTCATCCGCGCGTGCATCACCGACAGGGTTTTGCCCGCCCGGTCGATGCTCATCGTGTTCATCTGGCCCGCGCCTGCCAGCAGTTTTTTGGGTTCCCCGCCCGCCCGAATCTCAAACAAGGCGCTGGCGGCATCCTCCTCCGCCAGGAACAGCAGCGTGGAGCCATCCTTCCAGACCATGGAATCGACCGAACGGTCGAGAGACTGGGTCAGCGATTTCGGCTGGCCCGCAAGTGTCCCGTCCGCGTTGGCGGGAGCCACCCAGAGTTCCCACCTGTCAGCCTCGTAGCCGGGCCGCCGCTGGGCGCGATAGGCCAGCAGCTTGCCATCCGGGCTGAAAAGCGGTGCGTTTTCAGCACCGGTGGAGCCTGTTTTCAGCCCCTGCCACTCCGCCGTGCCACCGGTGACAGGCACGCGGCACAGCTCATGGCGGGTGTTCCACGCTTCGTCTTCCTTGGGCACGGCAGTGAAGACAATGTGGCTTCCATCCGGACTGAACGAGAAATCATCACCCACGGAGAAAGTGCTGGAGGTGGGGTAGGCGTCCCGGTCGCCAGGGGTGATATCCTTGGGGGCGGGCATGGCGCCCCCCCCAAGCACCGCCTCGATGTCGATGACAAACAGGTGCTGCCGGCGATCCTCCACATACTCATCCCAGTGGCGGTAGAAAAGCTTGGTGAAGACCTTCGCCTTCACCGGGTTCTTTTCCTGGTTGTCCATCCGCTGCTTGTTTTTCGCGTTGCTCTCGGCGAAGGGCAGGGTGGAGTACTCCGGCCACACACCCGAGACAAACGCGATCTTCTTGCCGTCCCTCGACCAGACCGGGTTGCCGACACCGGTGGCGATGTCGGTGAGTTGGCGCGCCTCGCCCTGGCCGGTGTAAAGCCACAGTTGGTTGGAGCCGCTGCGGGCCGATTCAAACACCATCAGCTTGCCATCAGGCGACCACCGCGCCCCGCGGTCGCGTTTTCCGGAGGTGGTGATCTGGTCGGGCTTTCCGCCTGGCCCCTGAAAATAGACCGCGGTGGCGAATTTGTTGTCGGCGAGGCTGGGTGTGGCCAGCGTGTAAGCCACCCGGGAGCCATCGGGGTGGATACGGACATCACTGGCCCGCTTCAGTTGGAAGAAATCTTCCAGGGTCATCGGGCGGCCAGCCGCCCGGGCATCGTTCGCGCCGGCACTCATCATCACCCCCAAGGCCAGGATGGCCCCACACACCTTGCCCACCTGCCAGGACCTGGTCCCGGCGACACACCATGGATTGGACATGCTGAAATCTCCCGCCGGTCCGGTAAGTCCGGGCTGAATAACAATTGGAGCCCTTCTTTATTGGAGTAGACCAAACGCCAGGGAAAACCAGCCACCAGGTTTCAGACGCCTGGAAAAAAGCCATTCGGGTTGGGATTGCGGTGCCAAAAATGAAACCAGCCCTTCCCGGGGGGAGAAGGGCTGGTGAAAACCTGCAGGATGTTGGTCCACGGGGGGTGAAACCGAGCATCCGTTAAGTGAGGGCCAGGATCGGGGGGATCTGGTTCCTCTATGTCCCAACCACCCGTCTCGGGGGGAGCTCCGGGTTCCTCGGGGGGAAGAAGCACCGGAAGGTCGTCGGGTACGGATTAATCTACAGCATGTGGTGTGCCAATTAGGGGACTCGGGCTGAATAATGCCATAAGTTATTTTATATTAATAGCTTGTGACTTTTAAAATGTTCCTGCCCCTAGATTGTCCGGTCGATTTCTGATTGGTACTTTTTCCAATCGGTAATAATTACACGGGTCGGACTCGAAAGGACGTAATGGGTAATCTCTAGAACTGTAAATTTTTCATTTCATTAACCTTGATTTGGACAGCGAAAAACCATTTGAGTTTGATATCAGAAACATAAATGGCATTTGGATCAGGTTCAGATAAGGGAAGAGGAAGGAAAAAATGAGTACGATCCTAGCCATTCCTGATGCCTTGGAAATGGAATTACATGCCCAAGCTGCGAAGTTGGGAATTCCAATGCCCCAATTTGCCTTGCAATTATTGGAGAGCGGGTTGGCGGCGATTGAAAAGCCAAAATCCGGGGCTGAAATGGTGGATTACTGGATAAACCTTGGATTGATTGGGTCCAGGGCCGACATTCTGGACACAGAGGCCTGCTACAGGGATTTACGTCGGCAAAGCAAATTCAGAACGGCCCTTAATCCATGACGCTTTTGGATAAAGATATTCTTATCGATATCCAACGAGGCGTTCCCCAGGCCCTCGATTGGTTCCGCATGCTGCCGGAGATTCCAGCGATACCCGGTTTGGTGGCCATGGAAATTATCCAATGCGCCCAAAATCGGGTCCGGGAGGAAAACTCCCTCAGGTTTTTGAGACCTTTTCAGAGCAACAGTTATCGGCCTGGGAACCCCCCCCTGCACACCTTCAATCAGAAACATTTCGGGTGTGTGGACGGCCTGACCTTTGTCCGGCCCTATGTGAGATGAGGCTTGTTCAACGATAAGGGCATCAAATTTTCTCCTCGGAAAGCCCTACCTTCACCCTTCCTGGATTTCCCCTCCCATGCCCTTCGACCTCGCCAACCTCACCCGACGCCTCGACGCCGAACTGGCGAAGATCCCACTGGTGGATTCACACTCGCATGTGCCGGGGCCCGACCCGGTCTCGCGCACACTGGACGATATCCTGGGCTACCACTACTACACCGAACTGGCCCATTCATGCGGCATGCCCAAGGATTGCCTGGCCAAAAGCCACGATCCCTCCGCCCGTTGCCGCGAGATCCTCGGCCATTTGCCCAAGCTGAAAAACACGGCCCAGTACCGCTGGTTCACGCACATTTGCAGGGAATTCCTGGGCTTCCAGGGCGGCCAACCGGATGAGCGCCACGCCGAGGAGCTGTGGCACCAGGCCCGCGCCGCCTTTGCCCGCCCCGATTGGGAGAAAACCGTCTGGCGAAAAACCAATCTGGCATGTGTCTTTTTGACCAACGACTTCGACGATCCGCTCGAGGGGTTCGACACCACCCGCTACATCCCGTGCCTGCGCACCGATGACCTGGTCTTCCACCTGCATGATCCCGCCGTGCGCCAGCGACTCGAGAAGGCCACGGGATTGGCCCCCTCCAGCGCCGGCAACCTGCGCCAGGCCATCGACAAGCTCTTCATCCACTTCAAGGTGAAAGGTGCCCGGGCCTGCGCCATCTCCCTGCCCCCGGCCTTCACTCCCACGCAGGTGTCCGACGCGGACCTCGACCGCGCCCTGGCCAACCCGCAGCCCGGTTGCCCCGACCTGGCGCGCGGGGTTTTCTGGATCTTGGCGGAGCACTGCCGCGATCACCACCTGCCATTCGACCTGATGATCGGCGTGAACCGGCGGGTTTACGCGGGCGGCGTGCACCAGGGGCAGGACCTGTTCGACCGGCGCACCAGCCTGGTGCAGTACGCGGCGCTTTTCAACACTTTCCCCACGGTCACCTTCCCGGTTTCCGTGCTGGACGGCGCGCAAAACCAGGAACTGGCCAGCCACGCCTGGATCTTCCCGAACGTCATCGCCCACGGGCATTGGTGGTACGCCAATGTTCCTTCGATCATCGAGCGAGATCTCAGGGACCGTCTGAACGCCGTCCCGGCGGTGAAGCTGATCGGCTATTATTCCGACGCCTACAAGCTTGAGTTCATCCTGCCCAAATGCTCCATGTTCCGGGGCATCCTGAGCCGTATTTTGGCCCATGATTTCGTGGCCCCCGGGGCCCTGTCGGAAGAGGAGGCGGTGGCCGTCGCCGGCCAGCTGCTCGAAGGGAATTCCCGGCGGATTTTCCGCCTGCCGGCAAGCGGTCCCGGCCCGGATTGAGCCGGATCGGCTGGCAAGCTTTCAAAACCCCCGTTTTTCCCCGGGAAAACACGCGAAAAAACCCCCCGAAAAAACCCGCCAAAAAGCGGGCCGGGCCGTGATTTTTCCGTAGAATAATCGAATGGCACCAATTGGGGCCGGGGGGTCTGCCGCCAAGGCGTTCGGCCCCCGTTTTGGCCCCCGCGTCACCGGACCTGTCCGCCGGCGCTGACCGAGAGCGAGGATCGATCCCTTGGCCGACACAAATCCCCCCGCCGGCGGCCCCGGCGAACCGCTGGTTCCCCAGCCCCTGGACATCGCCGACGAGCTCCGTGACAGTTACCTGACCTACGCGATGAGCGTCATCGTCAGCCGCGCCCTTCCCGATGTGCGCGACGGCCTCAAGCCGTCGCAGCGGCGCATCCTGGTGGCGATGAACGACCTCAATCTGGGGCCGGCCAGCGCCACCAGCAAATGCGCCGGTATCGTCGGCGAGACGATGAAGCGCTACCACCCGCACGGCGAGCAGGTGATCTACCCCACCCTGGTGCGCATGGCCCAAGACTGGAACATGCGCCATCGCCTGGTGCACAGCCAGGGCAACTTCGGCTCCATCGCCGGCCTGCCGCCGGCGGCCATGCGCTACACCGAGGCCAGGCTGACCCCCATCTCGGCCCTCATGCTCGAGGACCTCGAGAGCGAGACGGTCGATTTCATCGACAATTACGATGGCAAATACCGTGAACCGCTGGTGCTGCCCTCGCGCTTCCCCAACCTGCTGGTCAACGGGTCGGACGGTATCGCCGTCGGCATGGCCACCGAGATCCCGCCGCACAACCTGGGCGAGGTGTGCGACGCGGCCATCCTGCTGATTGATGAGCCGTCGGCCAGCATCCCGCGCCTGATGGAGGTTCTGCCCGGCCCTGATTTTCCCACCGGCGGCGTGATCTGCGGCCGTCAGGGCATCCTCGAGGGCTACACCACCGGCCGCGGCCGCGTGACCCTGCGGGCCCGCGCCTATGTGCACCAGGAGGGCCGTCAGCAGCAGGTCATCATCACCGAGGTTCCCTACCAGCAGACCCGCAACCGGCTGGCCGAGAACATCGGCGAGCTGGTCAAGAACGAGCGCATCAAGGGTATCTCGGCCATCCGCGACGAGTCGAGTCAGCGCACCGGCGAACCGGTGCGCCTGGTCATCGATGTCAAGCGCGACGCCGATCCCCACTTCATCCTGAATCAGCTCTACCAGTACTCGCCGCTGGAGCGCACCGCGTCCATCATCCTGCTGGCTTTGGTGGACGGCCGCCCCCGGCTGATGACCATCAAGGAGCTGATCGAGTGCTTCCTCAAGCACCGGGTGGAGGTGATCAGCCGGCGCACGCAGTACCTGCTGCGCAAGGCGAAGGAGCGCTGCCACATCCTGGAGGGCCAGCTCATCGCCATCAGCTCGCTGGACGAGGTGATCGCGATCTGCCGCTCATCCCCCAGCCGGCAGGAGGCGAAGGCCCGCCTGACCAGCATGTCCGTCTCGGCGGCGGTCCTGGGGCGCGCCCTGGGCGATGAGGGGTTCCAGGCGCTGCAGCGCGAACTGGGCGAGCTGCCCGAATACCGCATGACCGAGGCCCAGGCCGACGCGGTGGTGCGGCTTCAACTGGGCCAGTTGGCCGCGCTCGAGCGCGACGAGATCCTGCGCGAGTTCCAGGGGCTGCGTGGCGACATCAATACCTACGAGACGCTGCTGTCCGACAACCGGAACATCCTGGCCCTGGTGCGCGAGGACCTGGTCAACCTCCGCGACCGCCACGCCGACAAGCGCCGCACCGAGATCACGGGCGAGGAGGCCCGCTTCAACCGCGAGGACCTGATCGAGGAAGCCCAGATGGCCGTGACCCTCAGCCATCAGGGCTACATCAAGCGCATGCCGCTCGACACCTTCCGCGCGCAGAATCGCGGCGGGCGCGGCGTGTCGGGGGGCACGACGCGCGAGGAGGACTTCATCGAGCAGTTCTTCTCCGCCAGCACCCACGCCTACCTGCTCTGCTTCACCAACCGCGGGCAGGTCTACTGGCTCAAGGTGTACGACATCCCCGAGGGATCGCGCACCTCCCAGGGCAGGTCGATCGCCAATGTGCTGTCGCTGCGCGAGGGCGAGAAGATCGAGTCGCTGTTCGCGGTGCGCGATTTCGCGGCCCTGCAGGACCGCAGCCTGATCATCGCCACCAAGAACGGTGTGGTGAAGAAGACCCCGCTGGAGGAGTACAGCCGCCCCCGGGCCAACGGCATCATCGCCGTCAACCTGCGCGAGGACGACGCCCTCATCGGCGTGGTGCTGGTCAAGGAGGGCGACGAGGTGATGCTGGCCACCCGCGGCGGCATGACCCTGCGGTTTAGCGAGGCCGACGCCCGCGATGTGGGGCGCAACTCCACCGGCGTGCGCGGCATCAAGCTGATGCCCGATGACGAGGTCATCGGACTGGTGGTCACCGAGCCGGAAGGGCAATTGCTCACCGTCTGCCAGAACGGCTACGGCAAGCGGACCCCCTTTGGGCCGAATTCGGCGGGTGGCGAGGCGGAAGGCGGCGACACCGAGGAGGCCGAGGAGACTACGGTCCCCGCGGAATCCGAGGATGGCGAGGAATCGGCCCCTGCTTCCGCCATGCGCTACCGCCTGCAACGCCGCGGCGGCAAGGGCGTGCGTGACATCAAGACCGAGGGGCGCAATGGCCCCGTCATCGCCGTGGCGGCGGTGCGCGATGGTCAGGATGTGATCCTGGTGACCAAGAACGGCATGGTCAACCGCACCCCGGCCGACCAGATCCGCCAGTGCGGCCGCAACACCAAGGGTGTGCGGCTGATCAACCTCAGGTCCGAGGATCAGGTGGTGAGCGTGGCCGTGGTGGAACGCGATCCCGAACCGCCTGCCGACGAAACCGGCGCGCAGGAAGCCCCCACCACACCCGCCACGGAGGCCTGATCCGTGCGCGTACTGGTCACTGGCGGTTACGGTTTTTTGGGGGCATGGATCGCCCGGGACTTGCTCGACCGCGGCCACCAGCCGGTCCTGTTCGACCTGGCGAGCAATCCCCGTCGCCTGGAGATGGTGCTCGGCAGTCAGGAGATCGCCGCGCTTCCCTTCGCCCAAGGCGATGTGGCCGATTGCGACCGCGTCCTGGCCGCCTGCCGGGAACATTCCATTGGTGGCATCATCCATCTGGCCGGACTGCAGGTGCCCACTTGTCGGGCCAAACCGCTCGAGGGAGCCCGGGTCAATGTGCTGGGCACGCTGGCCGTGCTGGAGGCCGCCCGTCAATTGGCGGCTCCCCGGCCCCGCGTCGTGCTTGCTTCCAGCGCGGCGGTTTTCGGTCCCCCCGCGATGTATCCGCCGGGCCCGCTGGCCGATCAGGTGCCGCTGCGCCCCGGCACCCATTACGGTTGGTTCAAGATCTGCAACGAGGGCAATGCCCGGGTCTACGGTTTAGAGCATGGTCTCGAAACCGTGGCGCTGCGTCCCTGGACCGTCTACGGGCCGGGCCGCGATGTCGGCATGACCAGCGAGCCAACCCGCGCGGTGAAATGCCTGGCCTTGGGCCGGCCCTACAGGATCAGCTACGGCGGCGTGCAGGATTTGCAGTTTGTGGGCGATATCGCCCGCGCTTTTGTCCAGTGTCTCACGGGAGCCTACAAGGGGCCTGAGGCTTACAACCTGCGCGGCGCGGTGGTGGATATCCGCGAGTTCCACCGTGCCCTGTGTGCCGTGGAGCCCGCCGCCCGCGACCTGATCTCGGTGGGGGAGAGCCAACTGCCCATAGCCCCCGACCTGGACGATTCTTTGCTGCAGGCACACTATGGCCCCCTGCCTCCCACGCCCCTCGAGGAGGGCCTGCGCAAAACCCTGACCATGTTCCGCGAGCAACTCGCCGCCGGCACGCTGGATACCGCCGATTTGGGATAGTGTGGCCGTGGCGGGCCGGGCCTAATCTTCCTGCGAACACCGGGAATATGCCTGGTTTTAACTGGGATTCTTGGTCATTGGTCTGCTCGAAACCATATTCGAGGCGAAGCTTGACAACGGTTGAGTTTTTGCACCCGCGATAGCCTTTATCCGGCTGGCCAGATGGCTCCGACCTTGGTGAACTTGAGGCAGATTCCAGCTCGGAATATGCTGGGCTTACTCCGTAGTTTCCCTCCGGCCACCAGAGCCCATGCACCCTACCCGTAGCCTGATTTGCCTCGGTGCCCTGCTGGGTAGCTGGGGTCATTGCAGGGCGGAAAGTGACCCGCCAGTCGATTACGGTCGTCAAATCCAGCCGCTGCTCGCGGCAAAATGTGGGCGATGCCATGGCGATACCAACCGCAAGGCCGGCCTGAACCTGCTCACAACAGCCGGGCTGCTGAAGGGCGGAGAGGGTGGGTCGGTTCTGATACCTGGCAAGCCGGAAAAAAGCTCCCTGCACGAACGGGTGCGCCAAGGGGAAATGCCACCAGGCGGCAAAGATCCCCTTTCGGATGCGGAAAAGAATCTGCTGCGGCGTTGGATTACCGAGGGGGCCAAACTCCCTGCAAGCATGCAGGAAAACCCGCTCACACAGCACGATGTGATCCCGATTTTCCTGCGCCACTGTGCCCCTTGCCATGGCCGTCACCGACAAGAGGCAGGGCTGGACCTGCGAACCCCCGCCTTGGCCTTGCGCGGTGGCAAGTCCGGTCCGGCGTTGATTCCCGGAAAGCCCGATGAAAGTCGCGTCATCCAGAGGATCACCCAAGGTCAGATGCCGCCCGCGGCCAAACTGGTGGATGCCTGCGTGAAACCGGTCGATCCTGCCGACCTCGCCAAACTCCGCCGCTGGATCAGCGAGGGTGCCAAAAGTATGGAGGTGGGGCCCGATGTTGCGACCACTATTCCAGACACCCTGGTTACAGACAAGGATCGAGATTTCTGGTCGTTTCGCCCTCCCCGGCGTCCCCCTGTCCCGGCTGTCCAAAACGCCGCCAAGGTCCGTAATCCAGTGGATGCGTTCATCCTCCAGAAGCTGGAAGCCAAAGGGATGACTTTCTCCCCTGAGGCGGACCGGCTCACCCTGTTGCGCCGAGCCACCTTCGACCTGACCGGCCTGCCACCCACCCCGGCGGAGGTGAAGGCCTTCCTCGCGGACCGTTCTTCCCGGGCTTACGAGAACCTGATCGACCGGTTGCTCGCATCTCCCCGATATGGGGAACGCTGGGGTCGGTACTGGCTCGATGTCGCCGGTTACGCCGATTCGGAGGGCAAGCGCGAGCAGGATCTGCCACGTCCCCACGCATGGCGTTACAGGGACTATGTGATCCGCAGTTTCAACTCGGACAAGCCTTATGACCGTTTCCTGCTTGAACAGTTGGCCGGGGATGAGTTGGCTGATTACGAGCGGGCCGGCGAGATCACCCCTGAGTTGTATGACAACCTGGTGGCGACCGGCTTCCTGCGCATGACACCCGATGCCACCTGGGCCAACATCACGGGCTTCTTGCCAGACCGCCTGGAGGTGATGGCCGATCAGATGCAGGTTCTCGGCTCGGCGGTCCTTGGCCTCACGATTCAGTGCGCCAGGTGTCACACGCACAAGTTCGATCCCATTCCACAGCGTGATTATTTCCGCCTGATTGCGGTGTTCCGTGGCGCCCTCGACGAGTACGACTGGCTGAAACCCGAAATTCGCCCCGGTATCGGTCCCGAAAGCGTCGATGTTGCACCGCCTAGACTCCTGCGGTGTGTTCCCGCCGCTGAACGCAGGGCGTGGGAGGCGAAAAAGGACGGGCCCGAACCCGCTATCCAGGCCCTGTGGGACCGGGGGGAACCTTCGCCCACCTACCTCTACCGCCGGGGTGACCCCGCGCAGCCGACCCTGCTGGTTGGGCCTGGCGTGCCCTCGGTGCTGACCGATGGCAAGACCCCCTTCATCGCGCAACCGCCTTGGCCTGGGGCCAGGCAGACCGGCAGGCGGCTGGCGTTCGCGAGGTGGCTCACGCGCCTGGATCATCCGCTCACGGCCCGGGTCATGGTCAACCGGGTGTGGAAGCATCACTTCGGTACAGGTATCGTGACCACTTTGGCGAATTTCGGAAAAACCGGTGCGGAGCCAACCCACCCGGACCTGCTCGACTGGCTGGCCACAGAGTTTGCCAGCCCTGCCGACCCGGGTGAGGGCCCCTGGAAAATCAAAAGGCTCCATCGCCTCATCCTGACCAGCGCCACCTACCGGCAATCTTCCAAAGTCACACCCGTTGCCATGGAAAAAGATCCCGCCAATGCGCTCCATTCACGGGCCAGGCTGGCCCGAATGGATGCCGAAGCCTTGTACGATGCGATGCTTTTGGTGGCCGGCAAGCTGGATGAAACCCCGGGGGGGCCGGCCGACCCGGTGAAGGCGCGGGCCGACGGATTGGTGACTCCAAGCGGCACTTCCCGTGGCTGGCGTCGACTGATCTATGCGCAACAGACCCGCAAGCAGCCCGCCAGCCACGCTGAACTGTTTGATTTCCCCCAGATGAATCCCAATTGTGTCGAGCGGCGCGATTCCACCGTGGCAACGCAGGCCCTTCACCTACTGAACAACGGCATGGTCGCCCAACTTGCCGCCGACTTGGCCAAACGGGTGGAGGCAGATGTCGGAGAACAGCCGGCTGACCAGGTGGAGGCATTGTACCTGCGGTCACTCGGTCGCCCTCCAACGGTCAAGGAGCGGCAACTGACGGTCCAGGCGCTCCTGGACCTGAGGGATGCCTGGGCCGGTACGGCCGGGCAACCGAGGTCCGATCCGGCTGCCAGCAGGTTGAAGGCCCTGACGGCGGTCAGCCATGCGATCCTGAACTCGGCCGCCTTTTTGCACATCGATTGAGGCAAGTCATGCTGCGTTCCGAAGGAAGCTCCGGGCCTTGCCTGCCAACGCGGCGCGACCTGTTCCATACAGTCTCATCGGGAGTCCTGGGTGCGGCACTGGCCTCGCTGTTGCGTGCCGATGCGCCGGTCGATTCCACCGTGCACACGGACCTGCTGGCCCGCAAGCCGCATTTTCCCGCGCGGGCCAAGGCGGTCATCCACCTGTTCCAGAATGGTGGCCCGTCCCAGATGGACCTGTTCGACCCCAAGTCCGAGCTGGACCGTCTGCATGGCAAAAGTTACGCCGACAAGCTCGCCGGCGAGATCGAGTTCATCAGCGCCGCCGGGTCGATCATGCGCAGCCCGTTCAGGTTCAGGCGGCACGGGCGATGCGGCGCCCCTGTTTCCGATGCGATGCCGGCCCTGGCCGGGGTGGTGGATGAGCTCACCTTCATCCGGTCCATGCACACCACCAGCATCACCCACGAGCCGGCGGTCTACATGATCCAGTCGGGCAAACTGACACCGGGCCGGCCGACGCTGGGATCATGGGTGACCTATGGGCTGGGCAGCGAGAACCAAAATCTGCCGGCCTATGTGGTGCTCGATGATCCCAAGGGTTTGCCTGTGAACGGCGTTGAGAACTGGCAGGCGGGCTTCCTGCCGCCCCAGTTCCAGGGAACCAGGTTCCGACCGACGGGCTCACCCGTGCTGAACCTGAAGCCGGAAACCGAACAGCCCGCCGCGATCGCCCTGCGGGAATCTATCCTGCGCGCGGGTCTTGATGCCTTGCACAGGGAGGAGCGCCCGCATCAGCCGGCGCTGGCCGCCCGCATTGCCAGCTACGAGCTGGCGGCGCGGATGCAACTGGCTGCGACAGACGCCCTGGATATTTCCAAAGAGCCCGAAGGCGTTCGTGAAATGTACGGCATCGGCCGCGAGCCGACCGATTCCTACGGTCGCCGCTGCCTGATCGCCCGTCGCCTGGTCGAGCGGGGCGTTCGGTTCGTCCAGCTTTACATCAATTCCCACATATGGGACACGCACACAAACATCGCCACCGAC
>Ga0222712_10003480_pt1 | contig 17137 bp, 16 predicted proteins | sample C33_657DmetaG_FD_165043 | JGI IMG/M metagenome (GOLD analysis project Ga0222712, IMG submission 165043) | Estuarine water microbial communities from San Francisco Bay, California, United States - C33_657D | ecosystem: Environmental > Aquatic > Marine > Unclassified | place: USA: California...
AATGAAAACCACGCGCACAGCGCGAAGACGAGCGCCTTCGCGCGACGCCCACGCGATCGCCTTTGAGCGGTCATGCGTTCGATGTCATCTCGCGAGCGCGCGCGGCGAACGTGCGGAGGAAAAAAGCGTCGCGTTGTGATCGTCGCTCTCGCGTCGCGACGCGCGGCGCCGACGCGCGCGCGCTCGAGCGCGGGAGACGCATTGCGCGACGCATGGGACGAGGGTTTAAACCGTCGCGCGGTGCGCGCGGGCGCCAACGAGAGCGCGTGGAAGGGAATGACGCGCGACCGAAAGTGCGTCGCGCGATCGCGAGCGAGAGATGCGCAAGAACGCGCGGGTTTTGGGTCATTGGGATCGGGGATGGGATGACTGACGAGCGCGTCGCGCGCGCAGTGGAGGGCGAACCGCGGCGGTAAGGGACGCGATGGCGATGATGATGACGACGACGACGACGACGAGGATGATGATGATGAGGAGGAGGAGGAGGAGGAGGATGTGGTGAAGATCAGGCGACCGATCGCCGGGGAGTTACCTCCGAGCGGGAGCGACGACGACAGCGACGAGGACAGCGACGAGGACGAGGACGAGGACGAGGATTTGCGAGCGATGATGGCGCGACGGGATAAGAAACCGGAAGAACCAAAGGCGGAAGATATATTGGCGATGAAAACGAAGAAGCAATTGGCGGAGGAGATGGAAAAGTTGCGCTTGGTTCGCGAACGACGCGAGGCGCAAGCGAAAGCGCGCATCGAGAAGGATGGAGGGATCGATCGGTACCGCGTGAAGAAGGAGGGAGGCGACGACGACGAGAGCGAGAGCGATGACAGCGATGACGATAGCGAGAGCGATTAGTCTACGAGTTACAGCATCTTGCGTTTAAAAAAATATGCTAATGTTCAGTTTTTGACGTCACGCCCGCTCTTTTGCATCCTTGCGAAGCATGCTTTCGATGAAGAATTCTCCCGCCTTGTACGAACTGCGCACGAGAGGCCCGGAGGCGACGTAACGGAAGCCGATTTCTTCTTCGCCTACTTTTTTCCAATAGTTGAACTTTTCGGGCGTCACGAACTCCTTCACCGTGAGGTGCTGCGGCGTCGGCTGCAAGTATTGCCCCAGGGTGAAAATATCCACCCCAGCCTCCTTGCACGCCCGCATGCACTCGCGAATCTCGTCATCTTCTTCGCCGAGACCGAGCATGATGGACGTTTTCGTCACGAGTCCGGGCTTTGAGGCTTTAGCTTGTCGCAACACCGACAGCGACTGTTCGTACCCGGCGCGCGGGTCGCGAACGCGCTTTTGCAACCTCTCCACCGTCTCAACATTATGCGCGAAAACATCCAACCCCGAGAGCGCCAAATGTTCAACCGCTTTCATGTCTCCTTGGAAATCCGGCGTCAAAGCCTCGACGAGCACCGAGCTCTTGAGCTTCTTCAGCGTCCGAACCGTACGCGCAAAGTGCTCGCTTCCGCCATCCGCGATATCATCCCTATCCACCGACGTCAACACGATGTACCCCACCCCCCACTCCGCTATCGCTCGCGCGGTATTCTCCGGTTCATCCTCATCCGGTGGCGGCGGCGTGCGCGCGGTATTCACCGCGCAAAACCTACACCCTCGCGTGCACGTATCCCCCAAAAGCATCACCGTCGCCGTCCCGGTATCTCCGTTCCAGCACTCCCCGACGTTCGGGCACATCGCCTCCTCGCACACCGTGTTCAATTTCAACCCATTCAGAGATTGTTTCAAGTACTCAAACCGTGCTCCAGCGGGCGCGCGTTGCCTGAGCCACGGCGGTTTCTTCAACCCTTTCGGCAACCCTTTCGCGTCGCTCGCGCCGTCCTCCTCCTTTGACGCGTCTCCCGCTCGCGTCGCCGTCGTTTCCACGCCTTCGCCGAGCTCTGCGCTCGTTATTCCGCACATCGCGCTCGCGATCGCCTTTGCGTTTTTCGCCTTCCTCATCGCGTCGACGTCCATCCCGTTCGCGCGCGCGAGCTCGACGAGCTCGTCGAACGCATCGATCGATTCGAGGCGAATGCGTTCGCGTTCGTCATCGTCATCGAGCGCGCGCGCGTGAAAACGACGCCGGCGGCGCGCGATGCGCGAGGACGACGGAGACGGAGACGACCCGGGGAGTGAACGGGCGTGAGGGCGATGATGGACGCGCGCGACGTCGAGCGCGCGCATCGCGACGTGACGGCGACGCGAACGAACAAACCCTCGCGATGGGGTGACCGCTAACCGTCGAGGGACGGAGGGACGGAGGACGTCGAAGAATACAAACGTCTGAAAAACGTCAAAAGAAACGTCAAGAAAACGTCTAGAAAACGTCCAGAAAACGTCCAGAACACGTCCAGAAAACGTCCAGAAAACGTTTAGAACGCGTCCAGAACACCGTCCAGCAACACCGTCACAAAAACGTCACGAAAACGTCACGAAAACGTCACAAAAACGACACAAAAACGTCACAAAACCGACAAACCCCATTGAAAACGGACCGACCCCCCCAGCGCGCGCGATGACGCGCGCGTCGCGACGTCGCCCTCGAACACGCGCGCGCGACGTCGCGACGCGTGCGCGATCGACGGAATCGATCGAACGCGCGACGAACGAACGAGACGAAAATGTCTCGATCGTTCGCTTCGTGACGCGCGCGCGTCATCGCTTCGAGACGCGCGCGCGCGAACGCGCGTTCGATTCCGTCGATCAGAGACGCGCACGCGCGATGCGGCGGCGGCGCGATCGATTCGCGATCGTTTCGCGCGCGCTCGCGAACGAGGGCGCGCGACCTCGAGGGCGCGCGTGCGACGAAATAAAGGAATGATAAAGGAATACAATCGATCGCCTGACGAGAGAGGGAGTGGGACGAACGAGTCGTCCGTCGTCGACGTCGTCGTCGAGCGTCGCGATGAGAGTGAACCTGCAAACACGCCAGTTCTGCTGCGGAGCGCGACGGTGAGGAATGGTTTTGAATCTGAACGCGCGACGACGTCGAGGGCGATGGGAATGCGACGGTGCGAAAAGGGTTCTACGCACGTGCGTTTTGTTTTTTTTCTTTTGTTTTGTTTTTTCTCGCGCGCGCGCGCGAAACCTCTCACAGTGTCAGAGTGTCAAGATACTACGCTGATTGCCACCTTGGGTGAGTAGGAAAAGTAACCGTTCGGGCGGTGACGCGACGGCGCCGTTCACTGGCGCCGTCATCCTACTGCTCGAGTGACATTTCACGTTTTGTACGCACTGCGCGCGAGTGCGAGGGGGCGACGAACGGTTCCAATGAAGACGAAAATATTAGATGACGAATCTGACAGCTCACGCTTTCGCGGTCTTCGCGAATGTGAGCGCTGTTTCGACAGCAAGTGATTGAGAACAGAGGCATTTGTCTGAGGAAACCGCGACTCGTTAGTCCACATACTCGTTCAAACAACCTTGATTTTTTTGCATTCGTTACCGTTTCTTTGCGCATTTTCGATTTTTTTAATAGAACAAACCAACCAAATTCTCATCTTCGATGTGCGTCGCGAGGACGCGCGCGTACTGCGGCGTCAACAATTTCGGTAGAACAAAGTAAGCCACCGGAATCGTCGCGCCGAGCAAGGCGGGATAGAAGATAGCGAATGCTGGCGCCCTCGGCGCAAGGAGCCGACAGGCAAAGATTACGCCGAACATCGCCGCTTGGATGGTTGTGTACTTGTAAACAATCTTTTTTGGCACGCGACGAAGGAATCGAACCGGGACGACGGTCGAAACGAAGATTCGTTTGAGTAATCCATTCGTGAACACCGACGACAATCCCATGTAAACCAAAAACCCGGATAAGGTTGCGATGGGTATGTTCCCGATAAGCTCAGCGCGGAGGAAACAAGCGACGATGAGAGTGAAGATATGGGCGGCAAAATTCGTTACTCTCGTCTCGACGGTTTCGTACACCGTGATGCGCACGACGCCGTGCCGGTATGAATCCGTCGTTTTCGCGAGCGACCGCGCGTGCATGTGACTGTGCGGTAGCGCGGGAATCGACGGCGGCAACCCGAAAATCGACGTCATGATCATCAGTACGCCGACAACGAACATGTCTAGATTGTAAGCGCTTCCCTTGATGACTTTATTTTCCGCTCTGTTCGTGAGCATCGCCGCGATGTTCGTCTCAAGAACAACTTGCAAGGCCAAAAGGAACGCTGGCAACATCGCAAGCGCCCAGTGCGAAACGTCCAAAAGGCGAAATCGAACCACTGTGGGTAAGATCGCGATATCGGGGACATAATCGCGCACTCGATTGACAGAAACTCTCGGCAACGCAAAGGACAGCAACGTCATGGACGCAACGACGAAAACCGGTGCGACGTCACTCACGGCGATGCGAATACCTTTTCGGATGGAGCGGGACGTTCGAAAGGCCAAGAGCTTGAAAGCAAGAGCCACGGTGCCTATGTGTAGCATTAAGTACTTCAGAAACGCCGCGTCGTCGTCAGACATTTTCTCCTTCATGACGCCCACTGCTGAAAATCCGCTGTAGATGAACGTCACGCTAACGAACAACGCGAGTTGCTCGCTGGTGAAGCGATTGATGCACAGCATGAGCTCCGCCCCGTTGAATATTGAGAATATAATGATCATGATGCCCGCGTAAAAACCGGAAACCGCAAAGAATACGAGGAAATCGTCAGCGATACCCAGCGACTCGCACCAGTAGTACATGACGTTGATGAATGAAACAGTCGGGCCTGTCGTTCGCAAAACGAGCACCGCCTGACCACCGACGAGCGAGAAAATGATGTTGCACAGAGCCTCAGAAAGCAAAAAATCGACGTGCGACATTTGTCGCGCAGTTGTCTGTTGTAAAGACAAACCAAGAGCCAAACACGGGACGATTGTTGTTGAAAAAATCCAAATCGTCGTGCTCAACATGCTCGCGATGCCGCGCCATGATGTAAATCCATCCTTCCAATCTGATGCATACCAGGGCGCACGACGTTTGACATCTGCCGAAATCCCCATAAATGGCACCTTTGAGCGCGATTCGATCGATTGATGTCGTGTGATATCCATGCTCAACTCATCCTCGCTTTTGCGCTTGCGCTCGAGAAAGCGACTGACGGCGAATCGAACGTGATTTGTGTCCATCGCGCGCATGGCTTCGGCGACGAATGCGTCGTCGCTGAGCAGTGTCGCCATGGAGTGCGATGTTGCATACGCATTCTTCACGGGAGCCACAGACTCGCCGGTTAATACTATGCTCACGAAGCGAGTGTGTCCTGTATCACCGCTTGAGTCGCCATCGAATATTGCGCTGTCAAACATCGGCGTAGCGAGTCTCGCGAATAATACGATTCGTCGGTTCTCTAACGTGCGAGACATATACGGCACCACGAGACCATGTGCTGTTTGAAACGCCTGCTTGAACGTGTGGATCTCGCTATCGACGACTCCAGCGTCGATGACATCGATGCGCATTCTATCACTTACGATTTCGCCGACGATGCGTTCGGCGTCGATATCGCCGAACTTCTTCGCCGCCTGTGATAACATAGCGCGAGCGATCAACGATGGACATGATCGTTTGAATCTGTCGTCTCCATTTTCAATCTCGATATCGAGCATAATTTCGAATTCCGAACTTTTGCTCGGCGTAGAGAATTCGTCGTCTCGACGAGCTGCGCCGACGTCAGCCATCTTGAGAAAATCGCGTCGCGCCTGCAGTTCCTTGAGCACGGGCTTGAGCGGCAGTACACGGCACGTTCGCCATAAACAGAAATAGTTCGACCCACTTGAATAGTCTTCGCTCGCGGCGTCGAGAAGGGTGCTCGAGCGCGTGTCTTGCATCGCGGCGGCGGCGTCTCGGGCAGCAGCGGCCGACATCGGCTCGCGACTTCCAAATGTTGGATCGATAGTAGGCGCTCGCTCGACGTCTCGACGATCGATTGGCGCGTCGATTGGCGACCATGTGTCGGCAAGTTCTGCGACGTATGCATCCATTTCTTCGGCGTTGCGATTCGCCGCGAGGCGCGATGTGCGGCTTTTGGAGTGTCTGAGTTACACATTGTACACGCCGGGAGGTCCCGGGCGACTTTACGCGTTGGCGATGAACGCACCTTGGAGCTCGGTCAACACGTTGCTCACATCTTTGATTTTCATGCACGTCGGGTCGCAGTGGCGATAGCGCCCTGGTCCGTCGCGATGCTGATCGGGTAAGCCGATCGTCGACGTCGCCGCGACGTATTCCCGCATCAACTTTGGAACGTCCCCGACGCGCAGGTCGTCTGGATCGCACGCCGTAAGGTGCTGTCGAAACGCCGCGTCATTACCTTCAAACACATCCACACTCTCGTTCACCTTGAGCCGCGACCGCAAACCGTCAATGAGCGCGCGCGATGACGTCGCCGTCGATTCGCGCTGACCGACCTCCGCCGCGGCGGCGTCGGCGATGAGCCACCACGCGTCACCGCACGCCTTCGTCCCGTTGAACCCCCCGAAGCTCAAGCACTTGTTCTTCCCAACCATCGTGAGCGTGTGATACGACCTCGGACCTGGCCCGACGACATCGTTCGCTAGCGCGATCTTCTCCCATCGAGCGTTGTCGCCGTCTAAATAATACGCGTCGTCGAAATACACGCGCTTCTTCGCCAACCATCCATCCTCACCGACCCCACCCGAGATCACGACGTTTGCCGCACCGTTTGCCATCGTCAACACTCCCATGGCGTGCCCCGCTCGAGCGTTCGGGGCGTGGCCACGCAAAACTAACTTGACCCATCGCCACCCGCCGCCGTCGGCTTCGCGCCGCAGGCACCACGTATCGCTAAACGCCCCGCCATTCGCGCCCTGTCCGCCGTGAATCAGCACGTTCGCGCCGTACAAAACCGCGGCGTGCCCGCTCCGCGCCTCAGGAGACGCGCGCCCGATCGACGTCACCGCCCCGATCGTTTCCAACGCCGCTCGCGGGAGCTCGTCGAAGACTTGGTTTCTCTCGTTCGCGACGTCCTCACGAAACCAACGCGCGCGCGTCGCGCTCGACGCATCGCGCAACGCGTCGACGTCCGCGATCCATGTTTTCCCGTTGAACCCACCGAACATCAACGCCGTGTCGCCGTCGACGGCGACGATGGATGCGAAATCTCGCGGCGCGACGTCGGCGCGTTGGTATCGCGTCCACGTCCACGTCTCGCAGTCGAGCATCCAGCAGTCACCGAATTGCTCGCGACCGTCTCTGCCGCAGGCGATGATGATTTTCGAATCTCTCAAAGCGCACGCGGAGTGAAACGCGCGCGCGCGTGGGGCGACTTGAGAGCACCGCGGGCGGAACCACGCGTCGGCTCGGGCGTCGTACGCGACGACATCCGCGAGCGCGCCCTTAAAGTCACCATCCCCGCGCGCCAGGCCGCCGAAGACGACGACGAATCGTGCGTTCTTCACCGCCGTCGCCGTGTGCCCGAACCGCGCCGACGGCGGGCTCTCACCGTTCGCCCCGAGACATCTCGCGTACCGCATCGCCGAGCGTCGCGAAGTGACGCTTCGTCTCGGGCGCGAAGCGAACGCTTCATGTTCTTACAACGCATTCCATCTCTCTAACCGTTCGCGACTTCTTCAACGCGCACGTCTATCGTCATCCCAAATCTATCTCACATACCCCGACCCGCGACAGGCGCGACAGAGAATCATCCCCGACCCTTTACACGCCGTGCACTCGTACGGGTTCCTTCGCGTCAGCCCGAGCGCTCGCCCGGTGACATCACCTCCGTCGTCGACGTCCTCGCTCGCCGCGCTCGCTCGCCGCCCCGAGGCGTCGCAAAATACGCATCGCTCGCCTCCCGATGACGCGCACTTCGCGCACGCCTGAGGCGCTTTGGCGAAGGACAAGAGCACGGCGCTCGCGCCGACGACGCTCACCGCGCACGTCGCCGCGATGAGCTGCGCGACGTCGTACGACCCAAGAGCGTTGGCGCACACGCGTGAGATCTCCCGTTGTTTCCTCGAACGTCGCGCTCGACGTCGAATGCGATCGCCGTGGACGACGTTGACGTTGGATGGATTTGAGCTCGCGCGCGCGGTTGGCATGGCGCGAACTGACGCGCGCGAGACCGAGCTTCGCGACAGACCGACGCGCTCGAGGCGCGACGCACGCGCGATGTCGCGTGTGGTGATGCATAAAATGCTCGTCATCGGCGATGGAATGTGGGCGAACGGGAATGAGCGGGGGAAATGGGCGGTGGTGCCGCGGGGCGCGCGCGCGGGCGGGCGAGCGAGCGGGCGAGCGACGCGACGCGAGCGATGGCGCTCCGAGCGTCGTGTTTGGTCGATGGCGACGAAAAGGAATGGGGAGGATGAGAACATAATAGCGCAAGCGTCGATCGATGCCATCAAGGCGCGCGCACGCGTGAGGGATGATGAGCTGAAGATTGGGTTGGATGATTATCGAGAGAAGTGGCGCGTGCCGTGGAGCGGCGCGACGGTGGCGCTGGGGATCGCGGGATGGTGTCTGAGCTTCGTCGGCGTCGCCGCGATTGGGTTTCCGCTCGCGCTCGCGAACGCACACGTGGACCCTAAGGCGTTCACGCCCACGGAGCAAGCGGAGTACTTGCTCGCGGTGCAAGTCGCGGAAACCGTCGTGAGCCTGAGCTTGGTGTACTTTTGCGTGTCGCCGCATTTGGACGTCGTTCGTGACGCGAAGAATGATTGGTTCAAAATTGATTTCAGCGCACCGTTTGAAAAGGAAAAAGGTTGGGCAAAGTACGGGTTGTTGGGGTACGGCACGACGTTTTTAGTGCTCGCGGCGACGTCGCTCGCGATGGAGGCTTTGGACAAGGCGCAATCGACCGGCGCGCCTGCGGCGGCGAATCAAATCGCCGAGCGAGCGCCAGGCACGATCGATGGCGTGCTGCCGCTGATTCAAGCGGATGATCCCACTGCATTCGTGGCGCTGCTCACCGTCACGAGCGTGCTCGCGCCTTTACTCGAGGAGGTGGTCTTTCGCGGGTTTCTCTTGGCCTCGCTCACGAAATGGCTTCCGACGCCCGGTGCGGTTTTGTTTAGCAGCGTCTTATTCGGACTCGCGCACTTAGCGCCGCGAGATTTCGTCGAGCTCGTCGTGCTTGGGATGGTTTTAGGATTTTCATACGCGCGGACGCGCAACTTGCTGACGCCGATGCTGATTCACTCGATGTGGAACTCGGTCGTGCTCGTCGTCGTCGCCGCCGCCATCAAGGGCGGCTTCGCCGAGGAACTCGGAGTCCCGGGATTTTGATGCTTGTAAATGGAGCTTTAGTGCGTGCGCGCGCGTTGTAATTCAGAATTTAGGATTAGTAGTTGATCGTTACGTCGGTTTGATGGCATAACAATTCGCTGTTTTTAGTATAAGAGTCTCTTCGCGTCGTACGACGACCGGGGTCGTCGCGATTAAAACAGACAAAGCAAGCGCCGCCGAATTTAATCGGCTCCCAATGACTACTGTAGCTACGCCGTTTCACAAGGCATGGTCCCTGTGGGGCTCTAGTGTGGCTGCAGTGACTTGGTGTACGCTAAAACTATCAAAGTTTCAGAGAGTGATGCTGTGTCACGGTATTAAAAAGCCCAAAGGCAATTTAGTACAGGCGGAACGGGGGTCCCATGGTCGTCTTGATGTACAAAGACTTGACGTTTTGCCAGTTCTTCTTCAACAAGGAGACCAAAAAGTTCACGCTCGTTTGGATGTTGAGGAACAATTCCTTTTCGTTCATCTCGACGTGACCGACGGCGACGGCCAAGCAAAGCACCTTCTTAAGCTGGAACTTGACTTGGGACTTGACGTCGTTGATCTTGGATTCGAGCGGTTCGTGGTGCGAAGCCAAGGTCGGGAACTTACCCGCCTTGTTCAAACCCGGACCCAAGAGACGAGGAATTTGCTTAATGACCGACTCAGAAGCCAAGAACACTTGGTACTTCTTCGCCAACTTCTTAATCAACTTCTTGTTCTTGTTCAACTTCTTCAACGCTTCGACATCCATCGAGTCGATGCCGTTACCAGCCGCTTCTTCGCAGTGCTTGGCATCGCCCAAGATGCACATCTTCAGCTTGGGGCGCGGAATAACCGGAAGCTTAACCGTGCCGTTGAAACGCTTATCTTTTTGCGGATCGTAGTTCTTCAAACCGATTTGAAGTTCAATCGTTTCCACGAATTTGCGCGGCTTCGCCTTGGATTTCTCCAACAAAAAGGTCACCCCTTCCTTGAGGGTATCGGAGTTGAGCTTGCTGCGAACGCGCCACAAATAAAACTCTCGTCAGCATCCAATCGACTCAAACATCCCGCGCTCGACGTCGCGCTCGACGCCGACGCATCGCGCGATCCCAAACATCCCTCGAAAAACCCTAATCCCGCGCCGCGTCCCAATCGTCCCAATTGTCCCCGCCACACGCGATCGTCGCGCGTTCGACTTCACGTCTTCCGCGCCTCGCGCGCGAACGAACGCGTTCATTTCACATCTCTTTCGTCCTTCGTCGCACCTCATGTCGTCGTAATCGCACGCGTCGCGAAGAGACCTTCGTTCGCGATGCGCATTCGCGCGTCGTTCGCATCGACCGCCGTCGGTGCGGTCGGTCGACCCCATCCCCTGTCCCCCCCCTCTTGAGTCCGAACTCGTCGACGAACGAGTCCACGACGACACGCCTCGGTCGCGCGCTTCGTTCGTCCCTTAGTAGTCGTCTTCCTGACGCGCGCGCGCGCGCGAGGACGTCGATGTCCACGCCGTTCGCGTCGTTCGCGTCGTCGTCGTCGTCGTCGTTCGTGAACTCGCGCGCGCGCGCGAGTCCGGGCGATGTCTGGGTTCGACGGCGCGCGCGAGCGCGCGTCGCGCTCGCGCGCGACCGGAGCGAGTCGGTGAGCGTTGGCGCGAATGAGAAACCGCGAATGGTGACGCGCGCGCTCGATCGAGCGACGTCGTCGAACGCGCGCGCGATGACGACGACGATGACAGAGACGCGAGGAGACGACGCGAAGTCGCTGGGGGTGCGCGCGACGGTGGAGTGCGCGACGCTCGCCTCGCTCGCCGGGTTAGCGTTCCACGTGAGCTCGGTGTTTCGCTTCGACGCGTACTTGGGCGCGCTGTTTCCGCTGCCCGTGGTGATCGCGAGCGCGCGAATGGGCACGCGAGGGGCGATGCGCACGCTCGTCGTCGCCACGCTGTTGTTGGCGACGATTAGCGGGCCGTTGCGGGCGATGAATTATTTGTGCTTGCACGGAGCGCTGGCGTACGCGTTAGGGGGGATGTGGACCTGCGAAGCGAGTTGGTGGGCGACGATTCCAGCGAGCGCGCTGGTGCGCACGCTCGGGATCTTGACGTCGTTGGGGGTTTCGTCGTTGGTTTTACGCGAAAACGTCATGCGGTTGCTCGTGACGCAAATGTATTCGATGATCGATCAGTTCGCCGCGGGCGTGGGCGCGACGTTTGCGCCGACGATGACGTGGATCTGGGCCACCGCGTTATTCTTCATCCTCATCAATTCGTTCAGTTACACGCTGATTCTTCACATGGTGTACGCCATCGTGCTCAACGCGGTGACGGGGAAAAATTTTGTCAACGCCCCGCGACGAGTGTGCCGCGCCTTAGGCGTGAGCAGCGCGCCGTAGCGCTTTAGATTTCGCGCGCGCGCGCGCGCCTGTATCACCAATAGTCCAATCCTAGCTCTCCTTCATCGAATACCCCGTGTCCCGCGTCGCGTTCCGCTCGGTCGCGTCGTCGCGCGCTTCGCGTCCTCACAACCCGTCGAGGCGACGCGAGATGCAAAATCCCCTCGTCATCGCGTGGTTCGTCGCCCTCTTCGCCGTTGTCGCGCATTTATTCGCGCACTCCACGTCATCGACGCCGCCATCGACGCCGCTTCACGCCGAGTACGCCTTGGGATGTTCCACCTGCGAGCTCGTCGTTCGCGAAACCGCGCGCGAGAGAGCTCGCCTCGGTTTCCCTCGACGCCTCGCCGTCGTCCTCGAACGCGATGACGATGGCGTCGAACGCGATGTTCATTACCAGGTGCGCGCGCGCGGGCGACGGGAGCACGAGCGCCGTACTCACCCGCGCTCGCGTTTCGCTCGCAGGCGAGCGCCGCGTTCGCGCGCGACGCCCTCTCGCGCGCGTGCGCTCGCGACTTTCTCGTTCGTTTCACGAAGCGAAGAGATTGGCTCGATGACGCGTATTTCGTCTTGGACGACACCCCGCGCGGGCCGAATGGGGCGATGCGAGTGGACGCCGACGCGCGGCTCGCGTGTCGACGGTTGACGCGCTTCGTCGCGAGCGACGCGAGCTCCATCTTGCGCGACGCTTTCGTCGCGTCGACTTCGACCGAAGACGTCGTCGACCGCGTGTGTGCGAATGAACTCGTGAGGTGTCCGCGTCTCGCCCAGCGCGGGCGACGATTTGACCTTAAACGAGACTGGAAGAAATTGGCGCGAACGCGCGTCGCGCTCGTCGCGTTCCCGTGGGTCTTCGCCGCGGCGTTTGCCCCGTTCCTCGCGTTGCCGAGCGTGTTTCCTCCGGTGCTCCCGAAACCGGCGATTCCGTCGTCCTAGCCGTCGTTCGTTCGCATACCTTTTCGTTGTGTACTGTACTGTACTACTGTATGTTTAGAATTCATTCGCGCGTTCGTTCGCGCATTCGCTTTGAATTCAACAAATGAATTCCAAGCCATCGATTCATCATCATTTCACCGCGCGCATTCATTCCGTCGCGCCCGTCGCGCGACGACCGCGTCGTGCGACGCATTTCCCTCATTCGACGTCCGTCTCCGTCGCGCTGTCGTGCGTCGACCATCGAGTCGTTCGCGCGCGTTCGAACGCGCGCCGCGACTCGCGCTCGATCGCCGGCGACGAACCCATCGAATGGCGCCCTCGTCTGCCACCGCGCGCGTGCACACGACGATTGGGACGACGATTTATGTGGAGTACGTATCGACGAAAGGCGCGCGGGCGTTGCGCGAATCGATCGAACGCGCGCACGAGGAGACGGAGGGCGACCTCGGACGAGCGAAAGTCGCCCGAGTGGACGGGTACGCGAAGACGAGCGAGAGTGAAGGGATATGGGTGCCGATAAACGATGCGGCGCTGATGCACGAGAGATTTGAGGTGATGATGGCGCAGATTTCGTGCGAGAACGGAAACGTGGGGGATGGGGAGGAGATGGAGAAATTCGCGTCGTCGGCGTCGCCGGCGGCGTTGCGAGCGTTGAATAGAAAGACGTTGGTGAAATCGCCGTTGTTGTCGTCGCGCGACGGCGCGATGTCTCCGGGAATCGGCGCGATCGCATCGACGCCGAATGGAGTGGATTTCCAACGGGCGCAGCATTACGGGGAGAGACGATCGATTTTGGGCACGCCGGCGGCGGCGACGCCGCGCGCGTTTCTCTCCTCGGCGCTCGTACCGATGTCAGCGCTTACATCGACGCGCACGGAGGTACCAGACAAACTCGCGCTTGATAAAAAGCGCGCGAGAGACGAGACCGGGGTCGTTGGACCAGCACCGAAGGTCTTGAAAGCCACGGATGCCTCCGTCGCGCCGCCTGCACCGCCGGCGAAAAAAATTCAAACGACAAAAGCGACTGCGCCGACGGGTCCTGCGCCCAATGTTTCCGCACCGGTGCAACCAAAGAAGAGGGGTCGTCCGCCAGTGAAAAAGAGTTCTCCGCCCAGCCCGAAGAAGGCGCACGCAATCGAACCAGGATTCAGAGAAGCGGCGAAGGAGGCAAGTTCGCCGGCGATGAGCGCTCCGTCGTCGACGTCTGAATCGCTAACTGGGTCCAAGACCGCGGAAAAAGAATCGATTGCTGTTGCAGCGCAGGAGACGGGCGCTCGCACCAGGGTTTCTATCCAAGGTCCAACGAAGGTCAGCGAAGCGGCCGCGATGGTTGCACCGAACAACAAGGCACCTCAGAAAAAGGCGGCGGCGAACCCGGCTGACGAGGAAACTAGACCAGCTGAAGTCGCCCCTGCACGGGTTGCACCAAACAAAAAGGCACCTCCGAAAAAGGCGGCGGCGAACCCGGCTGACGAGGAAACTAGACCAGCTGAAGTCGCCCCTGCGGAGGAACCGAACAAACTTGAACCTAAGAATAATGCGTCGAAGAAAGTCGCGAAGTCATCTCCAGCGCACGTTGATAAGGAGACGGAAGAAGAACCTGGGGAGGCTGCGGCGAAGACAACGGCGAAAAAGGAACCAGTAAAAAACACGCGAAAGAAACCAGAAGCGATGAAAAAACCTGAACATGAAGAACTCTCTGAGGCGTTTCAGAAAAACGAGCCGTCGAAGCTGCGTCAAAATCTCACACCACCAGCTGCAGAAGAGCCGGAGGAACCTTGGGATTTTGTTGAGGAAGCTGAGCTGATGGACGCAGACGTTCAACCGCGACGCGACGAAGAGACGACGCGCAACGAAGCGATAGCTAACATATTAGCGAAAGGCGGTGGGTTGCGTTACAGCTTATTCGTCAAGGAGTTCCAAACAGATCGAGGCTGTGTCAGGGCGCTGGAGAGGTTGAAGATGGACTCATTTGATGCGTTGAAGAAAACTACTCAAGACGTGATTGAGCAAGTAAAGCTCGTGCAAGATAAGCACGAGACATCTACGTTTGATGATATCGTTGTGCAAATTGAGAGCTTGAGACCGGCACCAAAAGAAGAACTAGTACCCTTTCTGGCTGTTAGTGCGCTCATTGCGAGATTAAATCGGGGAGGGTACAAGAATCATAAGCGCGTGCCAACGTCTCTCGTGCACGGCTTCAAGAACTGCGCAGAGCACTCGAGTGACAAATTTGGTGTCGTCGAACGAGCAGTCGTCAGCGCAGTGATGAAAGAAATAGGGTATGATGGCGAACCTCCGAGATGGTTAGTTGATGACGATGACGCTGCCGGTAGTGCCAAGATTGACGCGTCTGATTCCTCCACTTCCTCTACGTCTGCCCCCGGCGTTGACAAAGAAATCTCAAAGCACAGTGATTCGCATTCGCGCTCGCGCTCGCGTTCAAGTTCAGATGGATCCAGTTCAAGTTCAGATGGATCCAGTTCAAGTTCAGACGGATCCAGTTCAAGTTCAGACGGATCCAGTTCAAGTTCCAGCGACTCGTCAAAGGATGCAACTCCACCGGTAGCCCCTAGCCGAGCCATAACACCTCGACCGGGCCAACGAGATGAAGAGGATGCGAGGGCTATCAAAGCCTCCCAGCAGGGTGGTTTGATGAATATTCTAGCGAGCATAAATCCAAAGCGGGGTAAGTCCAAAGGTGGGGATGCATCGAAACGCTCGACGTCGGATAACGGCAAATTACTGCAGACTGTGAGGAAAGCTGATCGAGCTCCGGCTCCAACGAAGCAGTCGGTTACGAATATCGATGTCGAAGTTGGTAAACGAACGTTCAAGTGCGCGGTCAATGAAGATTACGTTGAAGTCGACTTTAAAGGTCTGCAAGCGAACTTCTACTATTCGTTATTCAAAAATTATTCCAAAATGACTCCGCTATTCGTCATCACGACCAAGGAACACCGGCTCGTCGGGAAAAGTTTGACGGGCCGCGATTATGTGGGCGCAGTGGACGGGAATGTTAATCAAATATCAAAATGGAAGAATGTCATCAAACTGGTGCAGCATTATCCGAGCGTTTCGATATTCCGTTTCTTAGAGCAATTACAACGCTTGAGCACTGACGAGAACTGCATGAATTCTTAGCTGTACATTTTAAAAACTACCTTGCTACCTGTATAACTGAGTCTGTGGCACGTCGGCGCCTAGGTTCACACTAATTTTATCTCCCCCGGATGCGGTATGCAAAAGCCGACGACGGCTTCGAGCTAACTCAAGCGGAGTGTAACGCCGGTCTGGCGGATTGCTATTCAACGGCAACATCACTGGAGTCGACGCCATCGTTAAGAGGGTGTCCCCACGAGCTTTCAATGTGCTTTCCGTTTCTTGAGCTAAAGTTTCAGCGCTCCGAAGTACGCGCGCAACCCGTTCCGTTTGTTGTTCAACCTTGCGAACCACGGCTTCATTTTCTTGTTTCATAGCTTCAATTCGTTCAATTGCGCGCGCGTTGATGCGGACGATCTCTTGTTCCAGAGACTGTCGCTCGGCGCTAAATGAAGCCCTGAGAGCTTCTTCTCTCGTGCTTGACTGCTGCGACACGCGCTCCTGCTCATTCCTCACTCGAGCGAGTTCCTCTTTGAGCTGATACAGATCCCACTCCACGGAAACATCGGTTTCGCTCTGGCGTTCGTTTACATTCTTTTTGTTCAGTTCCAAAGTTTGCCGGAGCGCGAAGCCACGATCCTCGGTAATCCTGATCGTACTTGCTTGCTCAGCCTTGATTCGATCGAGCTCTTCATATAACTGCTGAATCTCACCCCCAAGAAGTGCGTCGGCTTCGTGAACTTGCTCTTCCAGACCACCGCGTTCGAATGCGATGGACTTTGCCAGCTCTTCCTCAAGTTCAAACCGTTCAGCGGCAAATGACTGTCGAAGAGATTGCTCCAACTTGCTGCGTTCTGATTCGAATGATTCCTTTAGCTTACGTTCGCGCTCTTCGGCCCGCGTCAATGCTGAAATTTGCTCTGCTTTAACACGCTCAATTTCGCTCTTTAGTTCCTGCCAGTCTGTTGACGCAATCAACTTTCGTCGCTCGGCCTTCAAAGACTCCTGCACTTGCGCGTTGCGCTCTTCGATGAAACGCAGAGAACTGCGTTGCTCCTCGCGCACGCGATCAAGCTCTGCTTTGATCTCAGATAATTCTTTCGAAACTAAGGGCTGTTCGAGCTCTAGGCGCATCTGCGTCACTCGATCGTCAGCCACGCGAAGCGCAGCCGCTTGCTCGTCTTTTGCGCGCTTCATCTCGCTCTGTAGCTCGCGCAGCTCGCTTTCGAGTCGCTCTTCGTTCAATTTCATCTCTGAGCGCATCACCTCGAGCACCTCCTCGTTTGCGGACCTGCGATCGACAAGCTCGTCGGACTGCTCAAGCTGAATACGCCGCATCTGCGTCACTCGATCGTCAGCCACGCGAAGCGCAGCCGCTTGCTCGTCTTTTGCGCGCTTCATCTCGCTCTGTAGCTCGCGCAGCTCGCTTTCGAGTCGCTCTTCGTTCAATTTCATCTCTGAGCGCATCACCTCGAGCACCTCCTCGTTTGCGGACCTGCGATCGAC
>Ga0222712_10003481_pt1 | contig 17119 bp, 19 predicted proteins | sample C33_657DmetaG_FD_165043 | JGI IMG/M metagenome (GOLD analysis project Ga0222712, IMG submission 165043) | Estuarine water microbial communities from San Francisco Bay, California, United States - C33_657D | ecosystem: Environmental > Aquatic > Marine > Unclassified | place: USA: California...
GGTCCATCGGCCCTTAGCGGAGGGCTTGCTTCCAGCGCGCGATCTCGCGGGCGACGGCCTTGGGGCCGGGCATGCCCGTGTTCTCGCGCGCGGCGAAACCGCGCTGCAGGCTGAAGACCTCGCGCCACCCCTTCGTGAACTCCTTGTCGGCCGTGAGCGCGGCCTCGTCGGACAGCTTGTCCAGCGGCACGCCCGACTTCTCGGCGAGCGCGACGAGCCGGCCGACCGCATGGTGCGCGTGGCGGAACGGCATGCCCTTCCGGACGAGCCAGTCGGCGAGGTCGGTGGCGAGCAGCGCGGGGTCGGAGGCCGCCGCGAGGCAACGCGCCTGGTGGAACGTCGTGCCCGCGAGGGTGGCGTCGGCCACCGCGACGGACAGGATGAGCTGGTCGGCGGCGTCGAAGAGCGGGGGTTTGTCATCCTGCAGGTCGCGGTTGTACGTGAGCGGCAGGCCCTTGGTGAGAGAGAGCAGGTGGGTGAGCGAAGCCTGAAAGCGCGCGGCTTTGCCCCGGAGAAGCTCCATCGAGTCCGGATTGCGCTTCTGCGGCATCAGCGACGAACCCGTCGAGAACTCGTCGGGCATGCGCGCGAAGCCGAACTCCGCGGAGGACCAGAGGACCATGTCCTCGGCGAGACGCGAGAGGTGGACGCCGCAGAGGGCGGCGGCGAAGCAGAACTCCGTGGCCGGGTCGCGGTCGGCGACGGCGTCCATGGAATTGCGGGTGACCTGCGGGCGGCCCTTGGCGTCGACGAAGCCCAGGAGCTTCGCGGTGACCTCGCGGCGGATCGGGAGGGTCGTGCCGGCGATGGCGCCGGAGCCCAGCGGGCACCAATTGGCGGAGGCCTTGGCGGCGGCGAGGCGGACGCGGTCGCGGCCGAACATCTCGGCGTAGGCCAGCAGGTGGTGCGCGACGGAGACCGGCTGGGCGCGCTGCAGGTGCGTGTAGCCCGGCAGGATCACGTCGGCGTTGGCCTCGGCGAGCTTCACGAGGGTCTTGAGCAGCGAGACCAGCGCCGCGTCGGCGGCGTCGCACTGGTCCTTGATCCAGAGGCGGACATCGGTGGCGACCTGGTCGTTGCGCGAGCGGGCGGTGTGCAGCTTGGCGGCGGCGGGGACGCGCTTCGTGAGCGCGCTCTCGATGTTCATGTGCACGTCCTCGAGGTCCCGGCTCCAGGCGAACTTGCCGGTCGCGATCTCCTGCGCGATGCCGTCGAGGCCGCGCAGGATGGCGTCACGCTCGCGCTTGGTCAGGATGCCGGCCTGGGCGAGCATCGTGGCGTGGGCCTTGGAACCGCGGATATCCTGGGCCCAGAGGCGGTGGTCGAAGGAGACCGACTCCCCGAAGCGGAGCATCAGTTCGGCGGGACCGGCGGTGAACCGGCCGCCCCAGGTTGCCTGTGCCTTCTTCCGTGCGGACATGAGGAAGCAATGCCCCCGGCGAGGCGGGCAGGCAAGCAAGGATGCTCAGCGGGCGGCCTTGGCGGCCTTGTCCTTCGGGGGCGCGGCCTTCGGCGCGGGGCCCTTGGCGGGCGGGGTCGCAGGAGCGACGCCCGGGTTCGGCACGGTCGCGACGACGCGCAACGGCGCGCCGGGCGCGCCGCCGCCCTCGATGCGTATCACGATCTCGCCTTCCTTCGCGACGCCGAGCCGCTCGCGCGCCTGATCCTGGACGAACTCGGGATCGCGGCCCATGCGTTCGATGTAGCGGGCGGTCTGCTCGCGCTGACGTTCCAGGCCGTCCAGCTGCGCCTTCTTCTGGCGTTCGGACAGACCGAGGGCCTCGAGCCGTTCGGTCTCCTCGGAATACGTGGAGAGCGTGAAGGCGAGCACCGCGCAGAAGAGGAAGAAGACGACCCAGAGGACGAGCTTCTCCGTCTGCGGGTTCGAGGAAGTTTCGGCGCTCTCCATGGGACGACCCGGAGTGAAGCCGAAACGCGCGGACGGGCGAGGGGAAAGTGGCCGGCCTACTTCACCGCCTGCTGGGCCGCCGCGGCGAGGGAACCGCTGAACTCCATGAAGGCCCAGACCAGGACGCCGGTCACCGAGACGTAGAGCCAGACCGGGAAGACCCATCGGGTCAGGCGCTTGTGGTCCTCGAAGCGCCCGGCCCGGGCGAGCATCACCGCCCGGATGATGAAGGGGGTGACGACGATCGCCAGGAGGATGTGCGGGAACAGGATGATGTAATAGAGGAGCTTGTCCCAGGTCAGGCCGACGTCGGGGCGGTACAGGATGTTGGTCCGGCCGAGGGCGACCCAGAGGTGGACCTTGGAGGCGAGGTAGAGGGCGAGGAACAGGGCCGAGGTCACGAAGGCGGTGGCCATGGCTTTGCCGTGACCGGCGCGATCCCCCCGGCGGATCCGGAGGAAGCCCACCACCAGGAAGACGGTGGCGAGGGCGTTCAGGGCGGCGACGCCGCGGGACAGGAGCTCGGTGGTGGTGGCCATGCCCCTAAACACAACCGGAGCCCCGGAAAAAGCAACCCGGAGCCCCCGCTTAACCTTGGCTTAAGGGGTGGGCGGTTATGATATCAAACCTATGATGAGTCCCCGCTTCCTCCCCCTGGCCTGCCTCGGCCTGACCGCCGGCCTGATGGCCGCGGACGCGCCCAAGGGCCCCGCCCTGAACCCCGCCGACGCCAACCCGCCCGCCCAGAACAAGGTCACGATCACCGTGAAGGGCGACAAGCGGGTCATCGAGTCCAACGGCATCCCCGACCACAAGGTCTCGAAGTTCCCGAACCGCGGCAACCCCAACGCCATCGCCGAGCAGAAGTACCACCTCGAGGTCCCGGCGAACCCCAAGCCCGCCGAGGGGGGCGCCACCGGCCGGATGATGTCGGCCTGGGGCGTGGCCCTGAACGGGGTGGTCTTCGACCCGGGCACCGCCGAGGTCTACAATGACGGCGACCGGAGCAACCCCTGGCACTACGAGGCCTTGCGGAGCAACACCACCATGGGGACGACCCCCCGCATCCCCACCGGGCTGGGCCTCGACGACAACCACGGGCACGTCCAGCCCAACGGCGCCTACCATTACCACGGCCTCCCCACCCTGCTCGTCGAGCGCCTCGCCACCGGCGAGAAGAAGATGGTGCACGTCGGCTGGGCCGCCGACGGCTACCCGGCGTATGCGGTCTATGGGTACGCGAATCCGGCCGACCCCAAGAGCGAACTGAAGAAGATGAAGAGCAGCTACCGCCTCAAGACCGCCGACCGCGGCGGGGACGGCAAGGAGACCCCGACCGGCAAGCCGGACGGCTCCTACGCGCTCGACTTCGAGTATGTCGCGGGCTCGGGCGACCTCGATGAGTTCGGCGGTCGCACGGGGGTGACCCCGGAGTTCCCGAAGGGCACCTACTACTATGTCCTGACGGAGGACTTCCCCTTCATCCCGCGCAAGTTCAAGGGGACCCCCGACCCGTCCTTCAGCAAGCAGAAGATGGACCCGCATGCGAACCTCGGCGGCCAGGCCGGTGGCGCGGGCCAGCGCAAGGGCGGTCCGGGACAGGGCAAGGGCGGCCCGGGCATGCGCAAGGGCGGTCCCGGCGGCCCTCCCCCCTTCGATGGCCCGCCCCCTTTCGACGGCCCTCCGCCCCCGGATGGCCCGCCCAAGGGCGAGACGCCCGCCGCGAAATAACGGCGATAAAAAGGCCTCCCACCCGGGAGGCCTTTTGCTTGCCTGCGTCGTGCGCTCAGGCGCCTTCCTTGGCGTCGCGCTTCTTCTTCGGCTTCTCCTCGGCCGGAGCCGCGCCGCCCTTCGCCGCGCCTTCGGCCTTCGGGTGACCGCCCGGACCATTGAAACCGGGGATCGAGAAACCGTTGCCTTCGACGAGCTTGAGCCGGCGACGGGCCTCCTCGGGCATCGCCGCCCGTTGCTCGGGCGTCGTGACCTCGCCGTCGAAGACCACCTTGCCGGAGGTGTCCTTGATCGTCGCGTGCTTCTTCCCGTCCTTCTCCTCGAGGGAGACCGTGCCGGCCTCGTCCGAGGCCACCGAGCTCGAGGAACCGCCGGTGCCGCTGCCGAGGCTGAAGGAGAAACTCTTGGAGAACGACTGGGTCGAGCCGCCCGGGGCGACCGTCACGGATCCACCGATGCCCAGCCCGGGCTGATCCAGTTGCGGGATAGGCAGACCGCGGGCGCGCATCTCCTCGAGACGCTTGAGCACCTCGGGCGGCAGCTGCTGGCTGTTGGGCCCGATGACGATGACCTGGCCCTGCCCCGCCTGCGACTTGCCGCCATTGACGTCGATCTCGATCGGCTGGCCGTTGATGGTGATGGAAGTCCGACCGCTGGCGCCGCCGATCGCGGGCGGCGTCGGGTTGGTCGGGACGACGCCGGTCGCGGCGCGCGGCGTCGCCGGCCGGGTGACGAACGCCTTGGGCACGCGACCTTCCAGCTTCACCTCGGCGACCTGCACCTCGGCGCCGCGGACCAGCGTCAGCTTGACGGTGTCGCCCGCCTTGCGGAGGCGGACCAGCGACTGGAACTGGGAGGCGTTGACCAGGATCTGGTCGTCGAAGCGCGTGAGGATGTCGCCTTCCTCGATCTTGCCGGCGGCCGGGCCGCTCGGGTCGATGAAGCCGACGAGCACGCCGATGCCGGCCGGGATGGCGGCCTGGCCGTGCTCCGCGCGGATCTTCTCGGACAGGTAGCCGAGGTTGACGCCGGCGTAGGGCTGCGGCTCGGCCGGGGCGGTCGCGGCCGCGGAAGCCGCGGTCTGCGCGGGGAGGGTCGCCGGGGCGAGCAGGCCGGCGAGCAGCAGCATGTGGAGGGGGATGTTCATGGCGAGGCGGGGTTCTGCAAAGGAGCGATACCAGGTCGGCGGTTTGTTCAATAAGTTTCCAAGGGCAACAAGGCCGTGGCCTCGTTGGGGCGGTAATTGATGAAACGGGTGCGGGTCCGGGGATCCTCCCACTGCGTGGTGTTGTCCCAGCGGACGCGGACGGGGCGGGCGAAGGAGCCGTCGTCGAGGCGGATCGGGCGGAGCACCTCGATGTTGGCGGGGGACTGCTCCGCGCGCACGAGCTGATAGGCCGGGGCCTCCTCGACCGGGGCGGCGCCGAGGAAGAACCCGCACACCAGCGCGGCGGCGGCCGCGGTCAGGCCGGCGGCCCAGGCGAGGATGACCCCGCGGCGCGCGGACGGCGCGTCGAGCGCGCGGGCGAGGGCGGCGGTCACGGCGGGCGCGGGCGCGCGCGGCCGCAGGCGGGCGAGGGCGAGTTCCAGGTCGTGGTCGGGGTCAGTCATGGGCGCGGGCGGTGATGAGTTTGCGGAGGGCCTCCATGGCATAGCGCCACCGGGAGGCCGCGGTGTTCGGGGAAATCTCCAATTGCGCGCCGACCTGGTCGAAAGTCAGCCCGCCCCAGACCTTGAGCACGACGACCTCGCGCTGCTCCGGGGGCAGGAGCGGCAAGGATCGGGCGAGTGCCTGGAGACGCGGGTCGGCCTCCGGCTCGAACCAGGCCACCGTCTCGGCGTCGGCCGCGACGACTTGCTCGCGGACCCCGCGGCGGTCGGTGCGCCGCAGCAGGTCCAACGCGGCGCGGCGGATCGACGTCACCACGAGGGCGTTCGGATCGCCGGGCAGGTGACGTTGGTGTTTCCAGAAACGCACAAATGCCTCCTGCACGACATCATCGGCGTCGGCCTCCGAACGGGTCCACTGCCGCGCGATGAGCCGGAGCCGGGCGCCGTGCTCGGCGAACCAGGCCCGCCAATCTTGGTCGGCGTGGGCATCGGACATGAGGGGGGATGACTAGGAGCGAGACGAACGCGGGCTTTTGTCTGCCCGCACGAGGATTTTGCCCCCGGATCCAAAGTGGTCAAAGCAGTTGCGAACCCTCGGACCACCCCCTAACTCGGGTTAGATGCCCGAAACCCCCGTCCAACCCGCCGCCCCCGGCCTGTTCCGGTCGCTGATCCGCTGGTTCGACTCCGACCATATCCCGGAGGGCGTCGAAAGCCTGCGGAACACCCCGAAGAAGGTGGATTGGCCGCGGAGCATCCCGTTCATCGTCCTGCACCTGGCCTGTTTCGCCGTCCTGTGGGTCGGGGCGAGCCCCATCGCGATCTGGACGGCCGTCGGCCTGTACTTCTTCCGGATGTTCGCGATCACGGGCTTCCTGCATCGCTACTTCTCGCACAAGAGCTTCAGCACCTCGCGGGCCTTCCAGTTCGTCATGGCGCTCTGGACGGCCACCGCGGTGCAACGCGGCGCGCTCTGGTGGGCCTACACGCACCGGCACCACCACCAGCATTCGGACGAAGCGGACGACAAGCACTCCCCGGTGGTGGACGGTTTCTGGTGGTCGCACATCGGCTGGATCACCTCGAAGAAGAACTTCCCGACCGACTACGCCAAGATCCCCGACCTGGCCAAGTACCCGGAGCTCGTGTTCCTGAACCGTTTCGACATCCTGGTGCCGCTGCTGGCCGGCGCGGCCGTGTACGGGGCCGGCGCCTGGCTCGGCGCCCACGGTCATGACACCAACGGCCCGCAGCTGCTCGTCTGGGGCATCGTCTCGACCGTCGTGCTCTTCCACGGCACCGCCTGCATCAACTCGCTCGCGCACGTGTTCGGGACGAAGCGCTTCAAGACCACGGGCGACGAGTCGCGCAACTCGTTCCTCCTCACGCTCATCACCCTGGGCGAGGGCTGGCACAACAACCACCACCGCTACCAGGCCACGACCAAGCAGGGTTTCTACTGGTGGGAGTTCGACCCGACCTACTACCTGCTCAAGCTGCTCTCCTGGACCGGCCTGATCTGGGGCCTCAAGGGCGTGCCGGACTCGGTCTACGCGGAGGCCGAGCGCACCAAGGCCGAGGCCGCCTCGCAGCGTGCGTGAGCGGATCGCCATCGTCGGCTCCGGCGTGAGCGGACTGGGCTGCCTGCGGTTCCTCGCGGCGCGCCACGACGTCACCCTCTTCGACCACGACGCCCGCCCGGGCGGCCATGCGCACACGATCGACGTGACGGAGCCGGGCACCGGCCGCGCCCTGCCGATGGACACCGGGTTCATGGTCTTCAACGAGGTCACCTACCCGCACCTCTGCCGCCTGTTCAAGGAACTCGGCGTCCGCCCGAAGCAGACCTCGATGTCCTTCGCGGTCCGCCACGACCCGACCGGGCTGGAGTGGTGCGGGAGCTCGCTCGACCACCTCTTCGCGCAGCGGCGCAACCTGCTGAGACCGCGCTTCTGGAAGCTGCTCTGGCAGATCAACAAGTTCAACGGGCTCGCGCAGACCGGGTGGCGCTCCGCCGAGGCGGAGACGACCTCGCTGCGCGACTGGTGCGCGGGCCACGGGCTCGGCCAGGACTTCCTCGACCTCTACCTCATCCCGATGTCGGCCGCGGTCTGGTCGACGCCGGCCGAGAAGATGCTCGGCTTCCCGGCGGCCGCGCTGCTGCGCTTCTTCCATAACCACGGGTTCCTCGGCCTCGACACCCAGCACCAGTGGCTGACGCTCGAAGGCGGCTCGCGCACCTACGTGCAGGCCCTGCTGCAGGCGCACCCGGCCGACCTCCGGCTCGGCCAGGGCGTGACGGCCCTCCGGCGCGAAGGCGACCACGTGGTGGTGACCACGGCGGCGGGCGAGGAGCGTTTCGACCGCGCGATCTGCGCGACGCATGCGCCGACCACCCTGCGGCTGCTCCGCGACGCGGACGCCGAGGAGCGCCGGATCCTCGGGGCCTTCGCCTACAACCCGAACGACGCCATCGTGCACACGGACCCGGCCCCCCTGCCCCGCGCGACCAAGGCCCGCTCGTCCTGGAACTACCGCACGTGGGCCAAGGACGGCGGCCTGGCGACCTCGACGCACTACTGGATGAACTCGCTGCAAGGGCTCACCGACAAGGGCGACTTCATCGTGACGATCAACCACGCCGACCAGGTCGACCCCGCGAAGATCCTGCGCGTCATCCCCACCGAGCACCCGCTCTTCTCCTTGGAGGCCGTCGCGGCCCAGGGCGAGGTCGCCGGCCTGAACGCGCGCCCCGGCGCCCGGGTCCACTTCGTCGGCGCCTGGCAACGGTACGGCTTCCACGAGGATGGCCTGTGGTCGGCGCACCGCCTGTGCACGCGGCTCCTCGGCCGCGACGCCTGGGAGGCCTGATCAGAACTTCACGCCGACGGCCGCCCGCTCGAAGCCGGTCGCGGCGAACAAGGCGGCCGGCTGCATCTTGAGCAGGTTGGCCACGTAGCGGTCCGGCACGCGCTCGAGCCGGGTGTTATGGAACGTGGCGCTGTCGTTGTAGTAGTTGCGCGCAAGGGCGATCCGCTGCTCGGTCTCGACGAGGTTGGCGTGGAGCTCGCGGAAGGACTCCTGGGCGCGCAGGTCCGGGTAGGCCTCCTGCAACGCCACCAAGGTCGGCGTGAGCGCGTTCACGCGACCGCCGGCGGCGGCCTGGGCCCGCAGCTCGGCGATGGCGACCTGGACCTTCGCCTCGTGCGCGCGATACCCTTGGAGGCAGGCGGCCAAAGCGGGGATGAGGTCGGCCCGGCGCTTCAGCTGCACGTCGATGAGCGACCAGGCCTGCCGCACGCGCAGGCGCAGGCCGACGAGGCTGTTGTAGACCATCCACACCCAGCCGCCGAACCAGGCGAGCCCATAGGCGCAGCCGCCCCACCACGGGGCGGCACCGCGGAACCCGATCTCCGTGGCGGCGAAGCCGCAGGCCGCGATGATGGCCAGCAGGAAGCCCAGCACGCACCAGGTCCAGTAGGCGCCCTCGCGGCCCGCGCTGAGGTCGCTCTCCTTGCGCGGGCTGATGATGAACATCTCCGCCCGCGGGTCCTCGGCGATCTCCGCCGCCACGATGTCCGCGCGCTCGCGGGCGCGCCCGCGGACGAAGAGCCGCGTGCCGATGGGCATGCCCGTCTCGAAGAAGCGGCGGCGGCCCGTCGAGTCGTCGATCTCCTCGGCCGGCCCCTTCTCGTGATAGAGGTCATCGCCGCGGTCGGCCGAGGCCGAGAACATCGTCAGCAGCTCGATCTCGGCGCCCTTGGGGCGGACCCAGACATAACCCGTCTCGTCCTGGATGTAGAAGCCGGAGGATTCGCCGCCCTCGTCGACGGTCGTCCAACCGCTGCGCAGGACCCGGCGGGTGCGGGTCTTGCCGTCCTTGTCGGTGTAGGTCTCGGTCTCCCAGCGCTCCCACTGCTCCTCGACGCTCCAGCGGTAGATCGCGCAGCGCTGGCCGGAGAGGTGGGCCGTGAACGGCTCGCTCAGCACGCAGGCCCCCTCGATCTCGACCTCCCCGATGAAGACCCCGAGCGCCTTCGAGACCGGGGTGTCGTCGAGCAGGCGTTGCTTGCGCCCCGCCCGGAGGCCGCACCAAAGCAGCCCCAAGGACAGGGCCGTGGCGAGCGCGCCGATGGTCTTGGGGTCGGACGACATCGGAGCGAGGTATGCCGCCCGGACGGCGGAAGGCAAGCGAGCCGATAAAGACCCCCGATGCTTGCGCCCGCGGGGCGGAACCGCCACCTTCACCGGGTGGCCCGGCTCTACGATGCGCAGGTGATGCACGCCCGGCTCTGGCCGAAGGCGCACCGTTTCACGCACGCGGCCTTCGCCTGCGCGGTGGAGCCCGGCGAGTTCGGCCAGCTCGGCCGCGGCCGCTGGCTGCTCGGTCGCCGCTGGTCGCCCTACGCCTTCCGCGACCAGGATTTCCTGCCGGCCGCCCCGCTGTTCCAACCGGAGGGAACCCCGCAGGCGTTCGGGCCGGCGACGGCCGACCTGGACGCGCGGGTGCGCGCCTTCTGCGCCGCCCACGGCGAACCCCTGCCGGCGACGGCGCGCATCACCTTGGTGGCGATGCCCCGGGCCTTCGGGAAGTCTTACAACCCGGCGGTCTTCTTCCTGATCACGGTCGACGGCGAGCTGCGTTGCGGGATCGCCGAGGTGCATAACACCTTCGGCGAGCGCAAGGCCTGGTTCCTCGGGCAGGCTTGCCGGAAACGCGACGCGACCGGCGCCCCCTGCCTGCGGTTGCGCACGCCCAAGCGCTTCTACGTCTCGCCCTTCTCCGGCCTGGACACGGAGTTCGAGTTCACGCTCCGCCTGCCCGGCGGGCGGCTCGCGCTGGGAGTCGACCATCACGAAGGCGGTCGCCTCACCCTGGTGAGCGCCTGGACCGGTCGCGAGGTGCCGTGCACCGACGGACGGCTGCTCTGGCTGACGGTCAAGACGCCCTTCCTCATCCTCAAGGTCGTCGCGTTGATCCACCTGCACGCGGCCTGGTTGTGGCTGGTGAAAAAACTTCCTTTCCGCCGCAAGGGGGATGACAGTGACCTCCAGCGCAACCTGCGCCACCCCACCTCCGAATTGACCGGCCGCCCATGAGCAAACCTTCCCTCGCCCGCCGCCTCGTCCTGAACGAGCTGGCGAACCTCCGCCGGGGCCGGCTCGTCCTCCGCCTGCCCGAGGGCGCCGAGCTCACCTTCGGCGCTCCCGACGCGGTCGGCGGCGCCCGCCTCGAGGTCCGGGACGAGAACGCCTTTCGCCGGATCCTGCTCGCGGCCGACATCGGTCTGACCGAGGGCTACATGGAGGGCGAGTGGGACTCCCCGGACCTGAACGCGCTCATCGGGTTCTTCATCGAGAACATCGACCAGACCCCGGGCATGTCGGGCTCGGCCCGCAAGGCCCTCGGCATCGGCCTCTTCCGCCTCGCGGACCGCCTCGGCCACCTGCTCCGCCCGAACGACAAGAAGACCGTGCGGCGCAACATCGCGGAGCATTACGACGTCTCCAACGACTTCTTCCGTCTCTGGCTGGATCCGTCGATGATGTATTCCTCCGCGCGCTGGGAAGGCGCGGCGACGCTCGAGCAGGCCCAGGCCAACAAGAACGAGTCGCTCTGCCGCTTCCTGCAGCTCAAGCCGACCGACCATGTCATCGAGATCGGCACCGGCTGGGGCGGCTGGGCCCTGCACGCCGTCAAGCACCACGGTTGCCGCGTCACCTCGCTCACCATCTCGCAGGCCCAGCACGACCTCGCCGTCGAGCGCGTCAAGGCCGCCGGCCTCGCGGACCGCATCACTGTCAAGCTGGAGGACTTCCGCGACCATCAAGGCGCCTACGACAAGTGCGTCTCCATCGAGATGATGGAGGCCCTCGGGCACAAGTACCTGCCCGCGTTCTGCGCCTCCATCGGCCGGCTCCTCAAGCCCGACGGGATCGCGGCCTTCCAGTACATCACCTGTCCCGACAGCCGCTACGCGCAGTTCCGCGACGGCGTGGACTTCATCCAGAAGCACATCTTCCCGGGCTCCCTCCTCCTCTCCATCAACCGCGTCGGCCAGCTCATGACCGCGGAAAGCGGCTTCCAGCTGGAACGCCTCGAGGAGTTCGGCCCGGACTACGCCCGCACCCTCGACGCCTGGTGCCAGGCCTTCGAGACCAAGCTCGACGCCATCCGCGCGATGGGCTTCGACGAGCGCTTCATCCGCAAGTGGCGCCTCTACTTCCGCTACTGCCAGGCCGCCTTCGAGCACCGGAACATCGGGGTCGTCCAGGCCGTGTACGTCCGCCCGAATCGGAAGGATTGAGGAGCGGGTAGATTGAAATCAGGGGCAGGGTCAGGCGGCAGGGCCAGGGTCAGGAAAGTGCCTTTTCCTGATTCAGGTAAACATGCGCCAGCGGAGGTTCCTCGTTCCTGAAACCACTGATACCCTGAGCACTATTCTGTCATCTTACAGACACCCCCTGTCCCTATCCCTTTCCCTGTCCCTTTCCCTGTCCCTGTCCCTTTCCCCAGCCCCATCCCCATCCCCAGCCCTCCCCCATTTGCCTTTCCCCGCCTTTCCTCCATCCTCTCCTCCATGACCTCCCGCCGCGCCATCGCGCTCTACTTCGTCCTCGTGCTGGCCGCCATGACCTGGGTGTCGTGGTACGCCTGCACGGCGCCGACCATCACCTCGCTCCCGCAATACGCCGCGCTCAAGGGCAAGGAAGGCCTGAATGTCCTGCACGGCTACGTGACGGTGTGCTCCGAGCCCTGGGGTTTGGCCACGATGTTCGACGCCTACTTCGGCTTCCTCGCCTTCTGGCTCTACGTGGCTTGGCGCGAACGCACGGTCGGCGCGCGGCTCGGCTGGTTCGTGGCCCTGATGCTCCTCGGTAATTTCGCCATCGCCGCCTACGCGCTGCTCTGCCTGCGCGCCGCGCCGGGCGAAGCCGACCTCGGCAAGGTCTTCTTCACGCGCAAGGCGGCCTGATGGGCCGCGTCGCCGCCTGGCTCGGTCGCAAGGTGCGGGACCCGCTCGTGGCGGAGCTCCGCCAAGGCGCGACGCCGGAAGCGCTGGCCACGGCCGTGGCCACGGGAGCGGCCCTCGGGTTGCTGCCGTTCCTCGGGACGACGACGCTGGCTTGCGCCCTGGCCGGCCGCCTCGCCCGGCTGAACCACCTGGCCTTGCAACTCACGAACTACCTCCTGGCTCCCGCCCAGGTCCTGCTGATCATCCCCTTCGTGCGGCTCGGCGAACGGGTCGTCGGGGCGGACCCGGTCGCGATCGACCTGCCGACGGTGGTCCGGGTCTTCACCGAGACGCCGGGCCTGTTCTTCGCCCGCTTCGGGCTGGCGGGGTTGCACGCGGCGCTCGGGTGGACGCTGGTGGTCCCGCTCGCGGCGCTGCTCCTGCGGCGGCTGCTCTTGCCGACCTTCCGGCGTCTCGCCACGCTGGCCGCACGTCCATGATCACGCTGCTCCTCGACTACGCCCGCGCCATCCTGCTCTGGGCCTTCCTGCCCGGGCTGGCGCTCTTCGCGCTCACCTGGTTCCTCGCGCGGCGGCTGGACAACTGGTCCATCGTGGACGTCGTCTGGTCCTACGGCTTCGCCTTGGTCGCGGCGCTGCTCGTGTTCGCGCCGGGCGGTCCCGCGGGCTGGACCTCGTTCGCGCTCCACGCGCTCCTGCTGGCGGCCTGGAGCCTGCGCCTCGGCACCCACCTCGGCCTCCGGATCCTCGGCCACCTGGACGTAGAGGACGGGCGTTACCTCAAGATGCGCGCCGCCTGGGGCGACCGGCTGGCCTACAAGATGGGCGTCTTCTACTTCCAGCAAGCCATCGCGCTGACCATCCTCGCCCTGCCCTTGCTCGCTTCCTGGACCGATGCCTGCGGCGTCCGCGCCATCCACGTGATCGGGGCCGTCGTCGTCGGGGTCGGGATGCTCGGCGAGGCCGTCGCCGACCTCCAGCTCACCCGCTTCAAACGCGACCCCGCCCGCCGCGGCCAGGTCTGCGACCGGGGGCTGTGGGCCTGGACCCGCCACCCGAACTACTTCGGCGAGTGGCTCATCTGGGTCGGGTTCGCGTTGCTGAGCTGGACGCCCCTGCTGCAGGGCGTGCCGGGCCTGCTCTGCGCGGGCGGCATGTACTACCTGCTCAACCATGTCACCGGCATCCCGCTGACCGAGCAGCAGCTCCTGGCCTCGAAAGGCGCGGCCTACGCCGACTACCAGGCGCGGGTCCCCGCCTTCTGGCCCCGCCCGCCGCGGTCCTGATTTTTCGGCGGCGGCGGATTGCCAAGGCCGAAGGGTTCCCCAAGGTCGGAGGCATGCCGCTGATCGACACCCTCATCGCGAAGGATATCCTCCCGGACGCCGTGCTCCGGTGGGGCATCCGTCGCCTGCTGCGCCAGCGGCTGAAGGACGAGCGGCCCGCCGACGCGGTCGCGCGCTTCGCGAAGGTCGACGCCTTCGCGGCCGAGCTGCGCACGCTGCCCGTGGCGATCGAGACCAAGGCGGCGAACGACCAGCACTACGAGGTGCCCGCCGAATTCTACAAGCTCTGCCTCGGGCCGCGCCTGAAATACTCGTCCTGCTACTATGAGCTCGGCGGGGAGACCCTCGCCCAGGCCGAGGAGGCCATGCTCGCCCGCACCTGCGCCCGCGCGGAGCTCAAGGACGGCCAGGAGATCCTCGAGCTGGGCTGCGGCTGGGGCTCGCTGACCCTCTGGATGGCCGAGCAGTATCCGCAGGCCCGCATCACCGGGGTCTCCAACTCCGCGTCGCAGCGCGCCCATATCGAGGGCGAATGCGCCAAGCGCGGCCTCCGGAACGTCCGCATCGTCACCTGCGACATGAACGTCTTCGCCGCCGAGGCCGGCCGCTTCGACCGCGTGGTCTCGGTCGAGATGTTCGAGCACATGAAGAACTGGGCGGAGCTGATGCGCCGCATCGCCGGCTGGCTCAAGCCCGGCGGCAAGCTCTTCTTCCACGTCTTCACCCACAAGGACATCGCCTACCACTTCGCCGCCAAGGACGGGACGGACTGGATGTCGCGCCACTTCTTCACCGGCGGCATCATGCCGTCCAACTGCCTGGCGAGCCGCTTCCAGGACGACCTCGCCCTGGAGCAGCAGTGGGCGGTCGAGGGCCGCCATTACGGCCAGACCTCGGAGCACTGGCTCCAGAACACCGACCGCCACCGCGCGGAGGTGCTCCGGATCTTCGCCCGGACCTACGGCCCGGAACGCGCCCGCGCCTGGCTGGCCAACTGGCGGGTCTTCTTCATGGCCTGCGCCGAGCTCTGGAATTTCCGCGGCGGCTCCGAGTGGATGGTCTGCCACTACCGCTTCGCGAAGCGCGCGGGCTAAGTCCGCGTTTGCCTCGGGCCGGTCCCCGCGTTTGCTCGGCCGCATGCAGAGCTACGAAGAGCACGGCGTGCCGATGGAACGATGGAAAGTCGGGGCCTCGACCTACGAGACCTGCCTGACGCGCGGCGCGCGCCTCCTGCGCTGGAAACTCGACGTCCCGTCGGGCCACCGCGACATCCTCTTCTGGCCCGAGGGGGCCCCGCTGGACCTCGACAAGATCGGCCCGGTGCGCGGCGGCAACCCGATCCTGTTCCCGTTCATGGGACGCAACTACGCCGACGGCGAGAAGTTCGCCTGGAAGGCGGCCGACGGCGTGAAGCGGCCGATGCCCCAGCACGGCTTCGCCCGCGACTCGGCCTTCGAGATCGTCGAGAGCGGCCCCAAGCACGCGGTCGTGCGCCTGGTGCCCGACGAGCGCGGGCGCGCCTGCTACCCCTACGCCTACGACTTCCGGATCCGCTTCGACTTCCTCGAGCTGTTCCTGCGCATCACGTTCGAGCTGGAGAACCGGGACAGCCAGCCGCTGCCGTGGTGCGCCGGCCACCACTTCTACTTCACCCTGCCCTGGCACGCCGGCCTGAGCCGCCGCGACTACGTGGTGAAGATCCCCTCGAAGAAACAGTGGCGCCATGCCGCCGACGGCAAGCTCGTGCCGTTCGCCGAGCTCAAGGGCCAGGCCGCGATCGGCTTCGACAACCCGCACCTCTCCGACTGCATCTTCACGAACCTGACCTCGGCGACGCTCGCCTTCGGGCCGAAGTCGGGCGAGGAGGATATCAGCGTCAAGGTGGGCGAGGAGGCCATCCCGGGCGCCTGGGCCAGCGTGGTCACGTGGACACCCGACCCGGAGGCGCCGTATTACTGCGTCGAACCCTGGATGGGCCCGCCCAACAGCCCCGAACATAAGAACGGGCTCCGTTTCGCGGAGCCCGGTCAGGTCGACACCTTCGTCACCGAGGTGTCGTTGATGTAAGCGGGGGCTTACTTGTTGCCGGCGTTGTTGCCGATCGGCAGCTTGCCGGTCGACTTCTTCGCGGGGGTCGTGGTCTTGGCCGGGGCGACCTTGACCGGCGCCGGGGCGACGGGGGTGACCGGGGTCAGGCCGGTCTCGATCGGCACGATGACCGCGGGAGCCACGGCGGCCGGGCCATCGGTCACGGGGCTCGGGCCCTTCTTGGGACCCATGCAACCGACGAAGGCGAGGGAAAGGGCGGAGAGGACGAACAGTTTGCGTGCCATGGCGGGGGTGTTAGATTGACGGCACTTTACTCCGCATGCCGTCACGCACAAGCGCAGATTCCAAGCTCCTCCTGTTCGTCTGCACGGGGAATTTCTACCGCAGCCGCCATGCGGAGGCGCTGTTCAACTGGCACGCCGAGCGCCATGGGCTGGCCGCCCGGGCCTTCTCCCGCGGCCTCCTGACCTCCCTGGTGGCGGACGAGCCGACCCTGCTCTCCCGGGACACCGAGCGCCGGCTGGGCGAACTCGGCATCCCGCTCCATCACACGGGGGCGGCGCCCACCCAGTTGCGGCCGGAAGACCTCGCCCGGGCCCACCGGACGATCGCGCTCAAACGCGACGAACACCATGCCATGATGCTCCGCGCCCACCCGGAGTGGGCCGACCGGATCGAGTATTGGACCGTCCACGACATCGACTTCCTGGAACCGGCGCACGCCCTGCCCCAGATCGAGACGCGGGTCCTCGAGCTGGTCAGGGAATTCGGCGGGCCGGCCTGATCAGGCGGCGGAACCGGCGTCGGCGCGACGCAGGGTCTCGAGGTGTCCGGCGGCCTGGTTCAGCAGGGCGCGGAGCTCGACCATCGTCTCGTGGGCGACCTCGGCCTTGTTGGCCGCGGCCTCCTTGAGCGCCTCGGCGCGGACCGCCAGTTCCTTGGCGAGGTCGTGCGCGGCGGCGATCGTCTTGGCCTTCAGCTCGCGGGTGCGGGCGTCGAGGCGGTTGGCGAGGGAATCGATGTCCTTGCCGAGGGTCAGGCTCTTCTCCTTGAGCTCCGCGGCCATGATGCGGGAATCCGGGACGCGGCGCAGGTCCTGCACGAGGCCGACCTTCGACAGGGTCCAGATGATCCACTTGGTCGGGTCGAACTGCCAGGGCTTCACGCCGTTGCGGTAGTCGTGCTGGAACTCGTGGTGGTAGTTATGGTAGCCTTCGCCGAAGGTGAGCAGGGCGACGGCGCCGGAGTCGCGGGCGCTGTGGTTCGTCGAGTAGGGCTGGCGACCGAACATGTGGCAGAGCGAGTTGATGCAGAAGGTGCCCTGCTGGACGACGACGGTGCGGAGGAGGCCGGCGATGAGGAAGCAGGCCAGGGCGGTCATGCCGGGGTTGGCGAAGCCGCGGGCCGTCGCGTAGGCCCAACCCAGGACCGCCGGGGTCACGAAGCCCACGAAGAAGCCGATCCACTGGACGTACTTGTGCTGCCACATGACGAGGGGGTCGGCCTCGAGGTCCTTGACGTTGGTGACGGGCGGCTTCGGCTTGAGGCGGAAGAGGA
>Ga0222712_10003489_pt1 | contig 17078 bp, 18 predicted proteins | sample C33_657DmetaG_FD_165043 | JGI IMG/M metagenome (GOLD analysis project Ga0222712, IMG submission 165043) | Estuarine water microbial communities from San Francisco Bay, California, United States - C33_657D | ecosystem: Environmental > Aquatic > Marine > Unclassified | place: USA: California...
GTATATTATAATGTATACATTTAATATTTATAATCATGGACATTTTAAATTTTATTAGTTGGGTTAAAAAAGGGGTTAGATATATCACTACCGTCCCAACAGACACTCAGGTGTTAATTCCTCTTGCGGTTAAAGACCCTAAAAGAGATGATGAATGGTTAACTTTAGCATTGAATGCTGATGGATTAAAGCCGTTGTACAACAAAGGAACTGTAACTCAAGCAACTAGTATCACTACTGGTGTGACTGTTAACGCTCCTGTTGGTGTTATTACAACTGTATCATCTACATTAGCATCATTGGGTGAAGCAACATTCACAGTAACTAACAGTTTTGCAAAAGCTGATTCAGTTATTTTAGTATCTACAGAGTATGTAGGAGCTGGTCATGGTGATGCAGGTGTTGCTGCAAGAGCTGCTGGATCTTTTCAAATTACTGTAGCTAACCAAGGTTCTGTTGCATTGGATGCAGTGATCAAGATTCACTACATCATCATCCAATAATCATATAAATATTTCCCCCTTTTCGGAGGGGGTTTTACTTAAAACATAAAAACATGTCAGTAGGAAATTTAACCGATTATGGAAATAAAGGAAATAATTTTCCTTGGCAATTAGGAATGCTTAAACTTGCTTCTTTAGCACAAGTAAAAAACTGTGCTGAAGTTACTTTAAGCAATACTAGTGTAGCATTATTAGCAACAGACATTAATAACTATTTTGTTGCAAATCCAAATTACTATTTGGTATCTAAACAAATCATTTACGTAGGTACAACCTATACAGCTTTTTTGACGGTATCAAAAGTCAAATAATAAATTATGATCCCAAAAAAACCAGACTTATTTGACAGCCGATCAAATGATAATTGTTCTGATGGACTAACTACACCACCTCCATGTGGACCAGGTGTGCCATGTGAAGATCCCGAAAAATGTGCTGAACAATTTGATGCAGACTGTATTGTATACACAGGTGATGATATAGTATGTCAAGATACTACTGTAATTGCGCAAGATACAACAGTAGCTCAAGGATTTCATAATATAGTAGACTGGGTTTGTAGTGGAACAATTATTGGATCTCAAGGGGTTCAAGGTGTACAGGGTCTGAAAGGTATGCAAGGTACTGATGGATCTCAAGGTATTACAGGTGCACAAGGACAGATTGGTGTTACCGGATCTCAAGGAGCTATTGGTTCCACCGGAGCACAAGGTAGTGTAGGTCCTCAGGGAACTACTGGAACAGGTGGTTCTCAAGGAGCAATAGGTTCTCAAGGAAGTCAAGGAACCACTGGACCACAAGGAACAACGGGAAATACAGGAGCCCAAGGAACCACTGGTATCCAAGGAACTCAAGGTATTCAAGGTGAGAGAGGTATAACAGGTAATCAAGGAGTCCAAGGAATTCAAGGAGTTCAAGGAACAACAGGTATACAAGGTTCAATTGGTTCACAAGGAAGTATTGGTAGTCAAGGATCTATAGGGTCCCAAGGATCACAAGGGACTCAAGGTTTACTTGGTATACAAGGAGCCACAGGAAATACAGGTAGTCAGGGGTCAACTGGTTCCACCGGTAGTCAAGGAGCTAATGGTACTCAAGGTAGTACAGGAATTACTGGCTCTCAAGGTATTCAAGGATTGCAAGGAACTATTGGATCTACAGGAAGTCAGGGTAGCACTGGAACACAAGGAGCAACAGGAAGTACTGGGAGCACCGGTAGTCAGGGCACTCAAGGAATTCAAGGGATTATAGGAAATACAGGCTCACAAGGTTCAACAGGATCTACTGGGGCTCAAGGTACAACTGGAATCCAGGGATCAACTGGAGCTACAGGATCACAAGGTAGTGTTGGATTACAAGGAATTCAAGGTTTACAGGGATCACAAGGTGTGATAGGTAATACTGGTAGTCAAGGTTCAACTGGAGCTCAAGGTACTACTGGTCTAACTGGATCCCAAGGTATTCAAGGCATACAGGGATTAACTGGTAATACAGGGTCTCAAGGTAGTACTGGATCAACAGGTGCACAAGGGTCAACTGGTATTCAAGGTCTTAAAGGAGATACAGGTAGCCAGGGAGCTACTGGGAGTACTGGTATCCAAGGTGCAACAGGAATTCAAGGAAGTACTGGAACCACAGGTATTCAAGGAATACAGGGTACTCAAGGTATCCAAGGTATTACAGGAACTCAAGGACTCACAGGAATTCAAGGCACACAAGGTTTAATAGGTCTACAAGGTGTTCAAGGGATACAAGGTATTTCTGGAACAGGTGGAGTTGTTGCCTTATATGGTTCATGGTATTCTACAGTTGATCAAACTGCATCTGCTATCAATACTGAAACATTGATGACTGCTAATACCATTTCTTATGCTAATGGGGTAAGTCTTGTATCAGGAACCAGAGTAACATATTCAGCTGCGGGTACATATGCATTTAACTTTTCAGTTCAGTTACATTATAACGGAGGTGGAGGATCAGGTGATGTAATAGATATTTGGTTAAAAAAGAATGGTACAGCTGTGCCTGATTCAAACACTAAATATATAGTACCTTCTAATCTTGCATATAATGTATCATCATTAGATTTTCTATTTACAGTAGCAGCAGGAGATTATTATGAAATTGCATGGGCTACTAATAACACAAATATTATATTAGAGTATGATCCAGCATCAGCTCCTCATCCAGCTATTCCTTCTGTAATTATTAATACTTTCCAAGTAACTTATACTCAGCTAGGACCTCAAGGACCTACTGGATTACAAGGTGCGACTGGAACACAGGGATTAACTGGAATACAAGGAACTCAAGGAGTACAAGGTCGTCAAGGAACAACTGGTTTACAAGGAATACAAGGACTCCAAGGAATTCTTGGAACTACTGGTGCCCAAGGTACTACTGGTTCTACAGGATCTCAAGGGGCTGTAGGAACTCAAGGTGCAACTGGATTAACAGGAAGTCAAGGTTCTACAGGTTCAACTGGTACTCAAGGAGCTACCGGCACACAAGGTACAACAGGTACAACTGGTAGTACTGGATCCCAGGGAGCTACTGGAACTCAAGGAGCAGTAGGTGCTACTGGATCTCAGGGTATACAAGGTATAACTGGTTCTCAGGGTAGTATTGGTTCACAAGGTTCTACTGGTACAACTGGAGCACAAGGAAGCACAGGTGCACAAGGAAGTACTGGAACAACTGGAAGTCAAGGTGCCACGGGATCTACTGGTAGTCAAGGTGCAATAGGAAGTCAAGGATCTACAGGATTAACAGGAGCACAAGGTTTGCAAGGTATACAGGGTATTACTGGAAATACTGGTTCTACTGGTAGCCAAGGGATTCAAGGAATTCAAGGTATACAAGGTATATTAGGAAATACTGGTTCTCAAGGGGCTACTGGAACTACCGGATCTCAAGGGTCAACTGGTAGTACAGGAAGTCAAGGGACAACAGGAAGTCAAGGTTCAGTTGGAGCAACAGGTAGTCAAGGTACTGCTGGTGCTACAGGTTCACAAGGAATTCAGGGAATCCAAGGAATACAAGGAAGACAAGGTACAACCGGGTCTCAAGGAACTACAGGTACCACAGGTTCTACTGGTGCACAGGGTGCCACCGGTAGTCAAGGGTTGACAGGTTCTCAAGGATCCACTGGAACTACTGGTGCAACTGGATCTCAAGGAACTCAAGGGATAATAGGATTACAAGGTTCAACAGGGGCAACTGGTTCTCAGGGTGCTATTGGATCAACTGGTTCCCAAGGAGCTGTGGGTAGTCAAGGATTTACCGGAGCTACTGGAAGTCAGGGAACTACAGGTAGTACTGGAGCTCAAGGATCTGTGGGAACACAGGGTGCTATTGGTGCTACAGGAAGTCAAGGTTCTACTGGTCTACAAGGAGTTCAGGGTATGCAAGGCATACAAGGTGTTATAGGTACAACAGGTTCAACCGGATCTCAAGGTGCACAGGGTATTACTGGTATTCAGGGTGCAACAGGAACTACTGGAGGAACTGGTAGTCAAGGAGCAACTGGATCACAGGGGACCACTGGGACTCAAGGGACCCAAGGGTTTACTGGAGTAGGTATTCAAGGTTTCCAAGGTATACAAGGTTTACAGGGAATCCAGGGTATAACTGGTGGTGTTGGTATTCAAGGATCACAGGGTATCCAAGGATTTTTTGGTTTACAAGGTACACAAGGTATCATTGGAACAGGCACTCAAGGTGTGCAAGGTGTACAAGGACCTTCTGGTGGAGGTGGTGGGGGAGCTGTATCTATTCTAGATGAAGGTACTACAGTTGTTGCAACTGCATCTGCAATTAACTTTATAGGAGGTTGTGTAACTGCAACAGATGCCGGAGGAGGACAAGCTGATATCACACTTAAATGCGGGTGTGATTATGAATATATTAAAATTGCATCTAATTCAGGCTATATACAACTCCAAGATAGTTTTCGTTTAAGTACAGTATTTTTTGGAAATAGTTTGGGTGGATGGAATAGTTCACCATGGGATATAAAAATGCCTGCAGCAAGTGGTAACTTTATATCTGTAAAACCTGATCAAATCACATGTGGAGTTCCAATACCAACATCTATATTTCCGGGAGATACAATTAAATTATGTGGTAGTATTTATTATTGGACAGATCCTGAAGGTTCAGTTTGTGAACCATATGATACAATATATGCTACATTGGGTGCTGCAACATGTTCTGGATTTAATGAGACCGGTTCAATTGTAGAAACGGTAATTGCATCCGAAGTTGTATATGATCCATCTGTAAATAATTATGGCATTGGTTGTTTTACATTAAAAACTAGAACTAGAGCCACTTATGATGAATGCAATACATTATTTTTTGTAGGATTTTCATCAGATCAGGCGTTTAACTGTGATAGAATTATAAGATTTACATATACATTAGATGTAGAAAGATATTGTCCAGACTTTAATCCAACACCAAATCTAATTGCAAAAAACTGTTGTGAAGCAATTGTAACAGAAATTATTCCGGCAGGTTCATTAAGTGTAGGTCAATTTTATTCTGATACTGAAGGTAACTGTTGGGAAATTATTGCATCAACAGCATTAGCTCCTAACTATGTTAGAACTGTTGCAAATACATATGCTTCATGTGAAGCATGTACAACTGCAAATGAATGTCCATCAAACTTAGTATTTACTGCTTGTTGTGTTGAAGGAGTGGATCCAGAAATCTTTACAGGATCACTTCCAGGAATTGTTTTAGGGGATTCATTTGTAGATACTAACGGATTCTGTTGGGAAGCTACAGCAGAAACAGGAGCACCAATTACTGGTTTAGTTTATGTTGATACAGCATATTCTGCAGAAGATTGTTTATATTGTCAAGGTATTAATCCTTGTCCTACAGTATGGAATTTAAAACCATGTTGTGGAATAGATGGAGAATTTAATGTTACTGATGCTAGTGTAGGTTATACTCTTGCATTTGATGATCTTTTTGTAGATACTAATGGTTTATGTTGGAGTGTTGCCGGTGTAATTGGTGGTACAACAAATATTAGTACTTCTATTGTTTTAGATACTTGGATTGGAAACGGAGTTACATGTGAGGCATGTACTACACTTAATCCATGTCCTGATAAAAATATTAATTGGTTCTTTAATGTGAGAAACTGTTGTACAGAAGAAGCAGAAGTTGTTGAACTACCGTGGTTTGCTATTGGTGTTGCTTCTTTTGGAGGAGCTGTATCATTTTCTCAACCAGCCACTCCTAATGTAGCAGAATGTTGGGAATTATTTAATTGGAGTACAACAGGTACAGCTACTATTACTGCTGTTGGAGGACTTAAATCAAGTAAATCATGTTCTGAATGTTTAACAAATATTGGTGGTTGTCCTAGACTTTATGAAGTAAGTGATTGCTGTGGAATACAGTCTAATAAAGTTGCATTTATACCTGGAGGAGTTACAGTATTTATAGATACTGCTCTTAATTGTTGGTCAGTACTAGGTCCATCAGCAGGTCCAGCTACTCTTACATATCAGAATAATTATCTAGGAGACTGCACGGAATGTGTAAGTACATTCCCTTGTACTGCATAAATAAATTAGTATATTTGTTGGAAAACCAACAGTATGAATAATTTGTGTCAACTGGCATTAGCCAACGGAGGATCTGTTAACTATCTTACACTTCCTGCAAATATTACAGAAGGATTAGGGCTTACCAATCCTTCTGTCTTCTATCAAGATGGAGTATACTTACTTAATCTGAGACATGTTCAATATGCTTTATACCACAGTGAGGGAGAACAAAGATTCCAAACTCCATGGGGACCATTAGCATATCTTAATCCAGAAGATGATGTAACTCTAAGAACAACTAACTACTTGTGTCAGTTAGATCCTAATACACTTGCTATTGAGCAATATAAAAAAGTAGATACATCTAAGTTAGATGTAACTCCTGTATGGGAGTTTATTGGATTAGAAGATGCTAGAGTAGTAGACTGGAAAGATAAACTATATCTTACAGGTGTGCGTAGAGATACTAAAACTGATGGTGAAGGTAGAATGGAATTATCTACTATTGATGCCGGAAGTAAAGAAACAGAAAGATATAGAATAGAACCACCTACAAAATCTTACTGTGAGAAGAACTGGATGCCTATTCTTGATATGCCATTCCATTATGTTAAATGGACTAATCCTACTGAGGTAGTAAAAGTTGATCCCAAAACGGGAACTTCTAAAACTGTATATATCATAGAACAAGATGTTACATTTCCAAGAGATATTAGAGGAGGATCACAAGTTATTACTGTAGGTAATCACAGAATTGCACTTACACATGAAGTGGATCTATGGAAGAATGAGCAAGGAAAGAAAGATGCTCAATACTATCATAGATTTATTGTATGGGATATGGAATGGAATATAGTTGCACACTCTGATGCATTTAAGTTTATGACTGCAAATATTGAGTTCTCCTGCGGTTTAGCATATGATGGTAAAGACTTTATCATTCCGTTTGGTTTCCAGGACTCTACGGCCTTTATTTTAAGACTTCCAGAAACTGTGTTTAATCATATGTGTAGTCTACCACAAAAGGATGTTAAACAAGATACTAAAGGAGTTGTTCCAGCTAAATTAGAAAAGTTCATTATGAATCCATTCTGCGGATCATGCAATTTAGATTTAGCAGTGTATTACTTTGAAAATGGACATTATGCATCATCAATGTCATTTGCATTAAGAGCTGCGGAGTTTTCTAAGAATGATGATTATGTATATGAATCATTATTATTAGTAGCTAGATCTTTATCAAAACTTGGTAGAAGAAGAGTTACTGAAAAAGGTCTATGGTTAAATGCTGTGACCTTTGCACCAGAAAGACCGGAAGCATACTTGTTCTTAAGTGAATATGCAGAAGCAACACAACAATATCATGAAGCATATTCTTATGCAGTAATGGGTCTTAAGAATGCAGCAAATGCAAAAGAAATAACTTCTAATATAGGATACGAAGGTGCTTATCAATTACAATTTCAACAAGCAGTAACAGCTTGGTGGATTGGTAGATCTAAAGAGTCAAGAGATGAGTTTATTAAACTTGTTGGTCAGGGTCCTACATTAAGTGAGAGATACCAAAAAATGGTACAATCTAACATAACTTCATTAGGTTCCGGACCAGACCCATTCCTTAGATATCACAAAGGATTCTATGATCAGTTAAGACATAAGTTTCCGGGAGCAGAAAACATTGAGAAAAACTATTCTCAAACATACCAAGATATGTTTACTCTTACTATGCTTAATGGTAAAAGAAACGGAACATACTTTGAGATTGGTGCAGCTGATCCATTTCATGGTAGTAATACAGCTCTATTAGAAGAGTTTGGATGGAAAGGTACTTCACTAGAAATTTTAGAACATGAGGTTGAAAAATTTAAAAAACACAGAAAGAATGAGATTATACTCTGTGATGCTACTAAGTTTGATTACTCTGTACTTAGAGGTCACATTGATTACTTACAAGTTGACTGTGAGCCACCCGCAACTACCTATGAGATCCTTACAATGTTACCTTGGGATCAGTGTACTTTTGGGGTAATAACATATGAGCATGATCATTATACAGATGTATCAGGATCATTTAGAAAGAAGTCTAGAAACTTTTTATTAAGTAGAGGATACGTACTTGTAGCAAGTAACATTGCACCGAATGAAACTAGTTGTTATGAAGACTGGTATGTGCATCCTAAACATGTTGATAAAGACATAGTTAAAGTAATGCTTTCGGCAGATGATAGAATTAAAAATGCTGAGAAGTATATGTTAGGTAAATTGTAAAATTTTTTGTATATTATAGATATGAAGTATTGTTTATATCTATTATTACTTGTTTCAGTTACCTCTTGTTCATTAGAGAAAAGACTAGCAAAATACTGTCCGTTATGCACACAGAAGGACAGTACTGAAACACTTATCCAATATAAAGACACAACCATTACAATACCGGGAGAAACAGTTTATATACAAGATACGTTATACTGTGATTCCCTTGGTAATGTATTGTCTAAACTTAATGGAGTTCTTAGAGATAAGGATGGTAAGATCTTAAAGCTACAGACCAAACTCCAGAACAATGTGTATACTTCAAAGGCAAATGTTGAGCCAATAATCAAAGTAATTAAAGGCAATGATGTGTACCACACTAAAGTAGTCACCAAAACATTAAAGCCAGAAAGAATTAAATACATCCCTACCTGGGTGATCTTTCTAGCTTATGTAGGAGGGATTGTGCTATTCATCTTGTTAATCTATATTTTATTCAAACTGATTTCAAGTAGACTACCATGAAAACTAAAATAGCTCTCCTCACTTTGTCTGTATTCTCATTCTTTGCTCCAATAGAATTATGCGCAATTCTATTAATGTCTGTAATCTTTATTGACACCATAGTAAAATTGATTTCTCTTAAGAAGATTGCATGTGAGGAAGGAAAAAAGTATAAAGATGTTTTTAAATCTAAAATACTAAGAAGAGGTTATATATTTAAAGCAGCAGGTTATTATATTTTTGCCGGAGCTTTATTTCCATTAGACTACTATGCACTTACTCCTTTTAGTAATGGAGCAATAAAAGCATTTGGTTATGGATTTACTCTACCTACACAAGCTATCTATACCAACATACTATTGTGTATATTTGCTATGATAGAGTTATCTTCTATTAATGAGAACTGGTTTGATATTACAGGTAACAACATGCTTAAATCTGTATTTGGAGTAGTTAAGAAAATCAGAGGAACAATAGAAAAGATATCAGATACCTACAAGAATATCAAAAATTGATATATGAGTTATAGTTTTTTACAGGAAGAAAAGTCCCCAAAGATCTTAGTTGAAGCAGTAAAGATGCTTGGCACTAAAGAAGTTGTAGGTAAACAACACAATCCTGTTATCTTAGGATGGGCAAAAGAACTTAATTTATCTAAGGTATATACTAATGATGAGATTCCTTGGTGTGGATTAGCTGTAGCATATGCAGCACATAAGGCAGGATTAGAAGTAGTAGATAAACCATTATGGGCTTTATCATGGGCTAAATGGGGTACTGAAGTTAAAGAACCTATGTTAGGTGATGTACTTACATTTAAAAGAGACGGTGGAGGACATGTAGGAATATATGTTGGAGAAGATAAAGATTGCTATCATGTACTTGGGGGAAACCAAGGAAATGCAATGAGTGTAACAAGAATATTAAAAACAAGATTATACCAAGCAAGAAGAACTAAATGGAAAGTAGCACAACCTGCTAATGTCCGTAAGGTATTATTAGATGCTAAAGGTACTATCAGTAAAAATGAAGCATAATGAAATTTAGAAACAGTTGGAAAGCAGCCGCTAAGCAGTGGGACAAAGTAATGATTAGATTAAGAATCTCTTCATTAGATATATTTGCTCTTGAGATAGACTTGTCAAGAGACTTTTACTTAATTACAATATTGAACTTAACTCTGAAAAATAGATAAGATGAAAAATACAGGATTAAAAGGAGCTACAGATGCAATGCATTATTGTAAATCAATGCAAAAAGGTGGACCAAAACCAATGATAAGTTCTATGAAAAGTTATGAGGTTGGGGGAACAACTGGAATGCAAATGACTGATAGTGCTGATCCAGGTAGAAAAATAAGAAAAGCAATCAGAAAAGTAAAGAATGCCATTAAAAATTCTGGAGGTGGACATACTCCAACTTATCACAAACCCAAATGTGGTGGAGCAGGTTGTTGGAACTAATTTTGTTAAACTTATAGAGATCCAGGTACTTACAGTGTCTGGATTTTTTTGTTTAAACAATATACATTTAAACTTATTTTGTATATTTGTTGTAAACCAATAATTTAAATATCATGGAAAACCAACAAGAACAAACAATGACAGCTGAACAATTGGCTGAAAGAAAACAAGAAATGTTGACTTTTTATAAAGAGTCTGTACCATATCTTGAAGCTCAATTAAAGTATGAACAACTACTTCTTGAGATTGATGAGGCTAGATTTAAAAGATCAAGTATAGCATATCAATTTGCAATGATGGCAAATGCAGGAAAAGAAATGCCTGAAATTGATGAAGATGAGGATGAATTAAGGAAAGTTCCTGTTGATGCCCCAAGAAAACTTAAGAAACAGTAATAATGGCACTTGTAAATCAGGTACAGAAAAAAGTGGTGATGTCTAAAAAAGATATCATCAAATATCAGATATTAACTCACTGTTATATTAATCGTGTAACAGTGAGTGAATCTGACTTAGACTGCCTGACATTACTATCTACTCTTGGTCCTATTGAACTTACACATTTTTGTTATGAAGCTTCTGATGAACATGCAATTTTTAAATCAGAACAAACAGTTAGAAACTGTATAAACAAATGTGAAAAAAATAAACTTGTAGTAAAAGATCCAAGTAATAAAAAAGTAATTAGTATAAATCCAGATATGAATGTTCAATCAGAAGGAAATATACTATTAGACTATAAATTTTTAGGTAGATGATTCCAAAAAAATCAAGTCTTTTATACAAAGAACTATCTGAAGAAATGGATCTTTCACAAGATTTGATTCAAGATGTTATAGAATTTTATTATAAAGAAATAAGATCAAATTTAACAGGACTAAAACATCCAAGGATTAATGTAGATGGATTAGGTCAGTTTGTTGTAAGAGCACATGCTGTTAGGAAAGCAATTCCCAGATTAAAGAAAATACTGGAAACACATGATACAACAACCTTTAGTGCATATTTTAATAAGAAAATGCTTGAAGAAAAAGTAGAAGCATTGGAAAATATTGAGAAACAAATTGTTTCCTTAGAACAGAAGAAGGAAGCAATACAAAAACAGAAAGATGAGTACATTAAAAAAAATCTGGAAGGACCGAAAGAAGATCATTGAGGGTATAACAAACTCAGTTATTAAAGATTCTTTTGTTGAACATGTTGCAGCACTTAGATTTGAAGTCTGTAATGAATGTCCAAGTAAAGGAAGAAAGTGTGCTGTAAAAGGTACTGCTCCATGTTGTAATGAGTGTGGATGTTCTTTGGCATTTAAAACCAGATCTCTTTCCTCTGATTGTCCATTAGATAAATGGAAAGCAATTATTACAGAAGAAGAAGAGGATGCATTAGATAATCTTAAAAATTAATATTATGAGCCGTAATCCATTTAATACACATAGTACACATAGTACACTGATGCATGATCCAACCCAAGTAATTAATACACTTCCTCCTACTACTCATAGTGGTCAAGGTCTATGGAGTCAAATACAACATGGTAGTTCAGGTCCTTATCATGCTAGTACTGATCCTTATGAGACTCAAGTAGAGAAATTACAAAAGCAATTAGATGATCATGCATTAACTATAAAGATAATGAGACTTAGAATTCTAAGTCTTGAGGGTAAGTTTACCCAAGAAGAAGTTGTTAATATCAGAAAGATGATAATGTCAGAAGATGAAGCATCTAGAACATTAGCTGATTCAATTATAGAAAATGCTTAATACAGTAGAAGAAATATTTGGTGGTATGCTTGATATACAGGAAAGAACTATACACATATACACCGGAGCTTATGGTATGGAAATGGTATCACAGACTTTTGCAATAAGTAATGCAACAGATTATATTGAATGGGCACTGGAAACTAATAATATTCCAAAAGATACTGGAGAGTCTTTATTAGCAATGTTAAAATCTCCAGACAAGGAAAATGCTAACTTGGCTTTATTAGCCTTAGAACAAATGACACATGAGTATAGTATTTAATGCAATAGATCACAGTTATGTTAGTGTAGATCCAAGTGATCAAATAAAATGGACTAGTGTAACTACTTTAATTTCAAGTTTGAAAAAATCTTTTGATGCAAAAAAAGTTGCAGAAAGAGTTTCTAAAAACAAGAAATCAAAATGGCACGGTATTGATCCTAAAACCATTGTTGAGATTTGGGATAATGAAGCTAACAGAGCTGTTACATTAGGAACCTTTTATCACAACCAAAGAGAAGCAGATTTATGTTCTCTTGCTTCTATTGAAAGAGAAGGAATAACGGTTCCAGTATTTAAACCTAAAGAAGGAAGTAATGGTTTAAAAATTGCTCCTTTACAAAAGTTAGATCCAGGAGTGTATCCAGAACATATGGTTTATCTTAAGTCATCAGGCTTATGTGGTCAATCTGATTTAGTTGAAGTAGTCAATGGTAGAGTTAATATCATTGACTACAAGACTAATAAAGAGATTAAAACTGAGTCTTATGTAAATTGGGAAGGTATGTCTGAAAAAATGCTAATTCCAGTGGATCATTTAGATGACTGTAACTTTAATCATTATGCTTTGCAATTAAGTATCTATATGTATATTATACTAAAGCATAATCCTAAATTGCAACCAGGTAAAATATTTATACACCATATTACATTTGAAACAGATGGTGAAGATAAGTATGGATACCCAATTGCAAAACTAGATTCAAATGGAGAACCTATTGTAAAAGATGTAATACCAATGGCAGTACCTTATCTTGTTGATGAAGTAATATCTATATTGCACTATATAAAAGATAACCCGGTAAAAAAGAAATAATATGATAATAAGATTGTTTGATGTTCAGAATGGAACTGTAGTGCCTACTGAGCATTGTTATACTTTAAAGGCATTAAAGGATATCATGGATAATTATCCAGATGACTATTTAAAGATTTATCTATATCTTTTTTATATGACCTGTCCTAATCCAGATCTAAATCCTTTCTTTCATACTCCTGAAGTGGACAAAGAACATATTATTATAAAAGAAATAGAAGCAGAGTTTTCTACAGAAGATGATGATATTCACACTGCTTTAGTATTTTGCCAAAGAATGTATGAAACTCCCACATCTAGAGCATATAAAGGAATGGCATCTATGTTAGATAGATTAGCCAAGTACATGGAGACAACACAGATTACTGCAGGTAGAGATGGTAATATTAATTCACTAGTGGCAGCGGCCAAAAACTTTGACCAGATTAGAGCATCATTTAAAGGAGTATATAAAGACCTTCAAGATGAACAATCCAGTAAAGTAAGAGGTGGTCAGGGATTAGCATATGACAGTTAGTATGAAAACAATAATTCACGTAAACCAACATCAGATTAAGAGTAATGCAAAGAATAAAACTCAAGATCCTGTCTTAACTTGTAAGACATATAAGTCTAATGATTATGCACATGAAGCACTTATTCTTGATGATAATGGAAATGAAGTAGCACGGGTAGTTTATAGACCAGACAATCCGCTTAGTTGTGGAGCTAAAGTATGGATTGAAACTAACCATACCGTAAAACTTATTGTAAATGAGTGAGATTTATCAAGATATACCCTGTTGGGATAATGGTGCATGGACAACAGTATCATTTGGATCTAGAGAAGAATTTTCTGGTGCCATAGCAAACATATTTTCTGAACCTGGAAAGTATGCATTTGATGAAACTAGTTATCATTTTAATATTGAAGCTGTAAAGTTTAGAGACCAAAATGTGTATTGTACTGCACCTTTTAGGTCAAAAGACTTTATAGCATATTGGGATGATCAGAAACAAAAATGTAGAAAAGGAGTATTCTATATCAATGGTGATAAGAAATGGTTTATCACAAGAGATTATTACATGTGGTTAAACTTCTTACCAATCTTTGATAAAGAACAACAAAAGTTTGACTTTGCAAAAATTAGGGATGCACAGTATCATATGGCATTATATGAATTACTTGCTGAACTTAATTATAAACATGCAGCTATCTTAAAGAAACGTCAGATAGCATCATCATACTTTCACATCTCTAAATTACTTAATCAACTTTGGTTTGAAGCAGGGGTAACTTTAAAGATGGGAGCCAGTCTCAAAGATTATATCAATGAGAAGGGTTCTTGGAAGTTCATGTCGGAATATGCTGCCTTCTTGAATGAACACACTGCATGGTATCGTCCAATGTCTCCAGACAAAGTCTTAATGTGGCAGCAAAAGATTGAAGTAAGAAAAGGGGACAGAAAAACAGAAGTGGGTCTAAAGGGTACCATGCAGGGCATGTCATTTGAAAAAGATCCAACAAATGGTGTAGGGGGTCCGGTAAAATACTTCTTCCATGAGGAGGCGGGAATTGCACCTAAGATGGATCAGACATATGAGTATATGAGACCGGCCATGAGATCTGGTATGATTACTACTGGAATGTTTATTGCTGCAGGATCTGTAGGGGATTTATCTCAGTGTAATCCATTGAGAGACATGATCCTTAATCCTACATCTAAAGATATCTATGCTGTAGAAACAAACTTAATAGATGCTAAAGGAACTATAGGTTTGTCAGGTTTATTTATTCCTGAGCAATGGTCAATGCCTCCGTATATTGATGACTTTGGTAATTCACTTGTAGAACAAGCATTAATAGCATTGGATGATCAATTTGAAAAATGGAAAAAAGAATTATCTCCAGAAGACTACCAATTAAGGATCTCCCAGCATCCTAGAAATATTGAAGAAGCATTTGCACATAGAAGTGTATCTGTATTTCCTCCACATCTTGTTGCTGCTCAAAGTAGAAGAATTGAAGAGAAAGAGTATGGTTATGAGTTTTTAGATATTTCTACAGATGAGAATGGTAAACCAACTGTTAAACCATCTAATAAACAACCAATTAAAGAATTTCCTATTACTAAAAAAACCGAAGATAAAACAGGATGTCTTGTAGTATGGGAAAGACCAATTAAAGATCCAACCTTTGGTCAGTATTATGCATCCATTGACCCCGTATCAGAAGGTAAAACAACTACCTCTGAATCACTATGTTCTATTTATGTAATGAAAGCTCCTGTAGAAGTTACTAAAGTAACCGGTACAGAAACAGAAACTTATATAGAACCAGATAAAATTGTAGCTACTTGGTGTGGTAGATTTGATGACCTTAATAAAACACACCAGAGACTAGAGTTAATTATAGAATGGTACAATGCTTGGACACTAATAGAGAATAACATATCATTGTTTATCCAGTATATGATATCTAGAAAGAAACAAAGATTCTTAGTACCTAAGAGTCAGATTATGTTCCTTAAAGATCTTGGTTCAAATGCTAACGTATTCCAGGAGTATGGTTGGAAAAATACTGGTACATTATTTAAACAGCATCTTCTTAATTATGCAATTGAATATACAAAAGAAGAAATAGATGTAGAAACAAAACCGGATGGTACAATTGTACGTACAAAGTATGGTATTGAAAGGATTCCTGATCCTATGTTATTGACAGAAATGAGAGAGTATGCACCAGGAGTCAATGTGGATAGGTTGGTTGCTTTCTGTGCATTAGTTGCATTTATGAGAATACAACAATCAAATAGAGGATATGCTAAAAGAGTTGTTATGGATGATGCAGCTAAAAACTTGCAAAAGTCAGAAAATTTGTTTAAATTAAATAGAAGTCCTTTTCGTAATATAGGTAATAATCACTTTAGAAATTCTGGTTTTAAAAAATCAGCATTCAGAAATTTTAAATAAGTACTATGAAAGTAATTAATGCTTTACAAGCAAAAAATGGTGCTAAGGTAGAAAGTAATAGGTTGGGTAGTATTACCCAGCCACTGCAGTTTATTCCTAAAAAAGATAAGGATGATAAATGGGCAGCATGGAATTTAGACTGGGTTGAATGGCAAGGACTAAAACAACTCCGTAGAAATGCCCGCAGAATCATGAAGAACTACAAACTTGCCAAAGGTATTATTGACAAGTCTGACTATATTGTTGAAGATAATAATGAATATAGAGATATAGTAGAAGTTCTTACCAAAGAAGACATGTCTGCACTAGAACTTAAGTTCTACCCAATTATTCCAAATGTTATTAATGTTCTTGTAGCAGAATTTGCAAAGAGATCAACCAAACTTACATACCGTGCTGTAGATGAGCTATCATATAATGAGATGCTTGAACAGAAAAGAAAAATGGTAGAAGATACTTTAATGGATGATGCTAAAATGAAAATTGCATCTGCATTAATGGAACAAGGGTTAGATCCTGCATCTGAAGAGTTTCAACAAGAGACTTCTCCAGAAAAATTAAAATCACTTCCTGAGATTGAAATGTTCTTCAGAAAAGATTATAGATCAATGATTGAAGAATGGGCAACTCACCAGCATCAAGTAGATGTTGAAAGATTTAGAATGCATGAGTTAGAAGAAAGAGGTTTCCGTGATATGTTAATCACAGACCGTGAGTTCTGGCACATGAGAATGATGGAAGATGATTATGAAGTAGAACTTTGGAATCCAGCAATTACATTCTATCACAAGTCTCCAGATGCTCGTTATATTTCTCAAGCCAACTGGGTTGGAAAAACAGATATGATGACTCCATCAGATGTTATTGATAAGTATGGTTACTTAATGATGGAAGAACAACTTGCAGCATTAGAGGCTGTATATCCAATTAGATCTGCTGGTTATACTATTGGAGGTTACCAAAATGATGGTACATTCTATGATGGTACTAA
>Ga0222712_10003490_pt1 | contig 17075 bp, 18 predicted proteins | sample C33_657DmetaG_FD_165043 | JGI IMG/M metagenome (GOLD analysis project Ga0222712, IMG submission 165043) | Estuarine water microbial communities from San Francisco Bay, California, United States - C33_657D | ecosystem: Environmental > Aquatic > Marine > Unclassified | place: USA: California...
GACTTCAGATGAAGTTGATCACGAACAATCTATTGAAGATGCCAAACGTGATGCCGAAATTGCTGGCGATAAACCGCCTCATCATGACGACTAATCTGAATTAACTTAATTAGTTGAAGCAGGTGGTGGTGTAGCTGGCGCAGGTGTTGCAGCCGGCACCGACGCAGTTGAACTTTTTGCTGAATCAGTCTTATAAAATCCTGAGCCCTTAAATACAACTCCGACTGCGGAATAAACTTTTTTGATTTCGCCTTTGCACTCTGGGCATTCGGTTAAAGAGTCTTCGGTAAATGATTGAAAGGCTTCGAATTCATGGTTACACGCGGTGCAGGCATATTGGTACGTTGGCATTCGATTCCTTTCCGGCTCAATTAACGCAAATTTAAGCCAATTTGCTTGGCGTAGTAGAGGGAAGTCTAAAGAAGTGGGACGATTGAGGCTAATCGGAGCGGGCCAGAAGGGTTAAATCATGAAGTTGAAGCAATTCGGTGCAGTCTTTGCGACAGTAATTCTGATGGCTATTCCAGTTGCTAGCGCAAATGAGCTAGTAACTGCTGATCCAGCTAGCGGATCTACAATCACGGTTTCTCCTAGTGCCGTCACAATTATTACTTCGTTGCCGCTGATGGCTGATGGAAATAGTGTCGAAGTTACCGACCCCGCAGGCAATCGAGTTGATGATGGCACGTTAGCAATTGCTGATACTGAAGCACTTGTCGGGCTAATGCCGCTAACTGTCGGTGGCTATTACACCGTTAGCTACACGTTGCTCGCTGAAAATGATGTACCACTAACTGGAAATTATCGCTTCAACTTTATTGCACCAGACTCAGTTTCATCACAATCTCCAACGCCGATTGCAATAGATGCAACTGCGAGTGCGCAGCCAAGTGCGGGCAGTAGCAAAGGAACAGATTTCTTAGTGATCATGATGTTAGTGCTATCTATTTTCGTATTAATCGGATTAGGAATGTACGCGCGGAAAATCTTTAACGAAAGATGAGTCAATCGCTAATAAGTAGCTTATTGACGGTTTTTAAATTCACTTCAATAACTTCTAGTTTTTTGCTAGTAGGCGCACTTTTAGCAATAACTTTTTTGACGCTTGATGTCAACGGAAAAGTTGCGCAAACAAATTTTGAGTTAAGAAAACTTGCGGCGATCGCAAGTTTGATTTGGATGCTCTCTAACGCCTTTTTTATTGTTTTCACTCTGGCGAATATTCTTAACACCAGTGTTTCTGAAGTTTTACAGCCAAATATTTTGCGTTCATTTCTATTGCAAATTCCACTTGGTCAATATCTTTTTGTGCAACTCTTACTTTCTATCTTTATTTCCTTAGTCGTGCCCCGCTTTAGCTCGATCGGGACTGGCACATTTCTATTGCTTGCAACCTTGATCGCAATCGTAATCCCGGTTTTTCAGAGTCATTCGGCATCAAGTGGTTCACACTCAATGGCTATCGGTTCGCTAGCCATACATGTAATAGCGCTAGCCCTTTGGGTCGGTGGCGTGTTTGCAATTACTTTTCTAGCGCCGGAAAGCAGAGCCCATGCGGTGCCACGTTTTAGCGTTCTGGCGCTTTGGGCAGCTATTGCCGTTGTAATTAGCGGTAGCGTCAATGCGTTTATCCGGCTTGATTTCAAAGAGGCATGGAGCAGTAGTTATGCGCATTTAGTACTTGCCAAAGTCTTTCTCACTGCAGGCTTAATTGTGATTGGTTACTTGCATCGCAAGAATTTAAAGAAATTATCTGAAATCAAAGGTTCTAAATTCCTACAATTGATTTTGGCCGAAGTAGTGATCATGACCGGCACTTTGGCAATTGGTTCGTTATTGGCATCTAGTCAGCCACCAGAGCGTGAAACTGGTTCAACAATTGATAGAGCGCTCTCAATTGTTGGGGTCAAGATGCCACCGGCGCCAAGTCTGTCGCGCATCCTTCTTGGTTACGAACCAGATGCATTAATGATTGGGTTGCTAGTCATTGCAGTGGCGCTCTATATAAAAGGTGTAATGGTATTGACCAAGCGTGGTGATAAGTGGCCAGTTGGTCGCACCATTTCATTTGCAATTGGAATCAGCGCAGTCGATTTTGCAACCAGCGGCGGCTTAGGTTTGTATGCACACTTCAGTTTCTCTTGGCACATGGTTGCTCATATGACACTTGGCATGATTGCACCGATCGCTATCGTGTTAGGTGCACCGATTACTTTGGCGCTTCGCACTTTGCCACAAGGTAGAAATTCAGAAGAGCGTGGCGTGCGCGGGACATTGCTTTCAGCGCTGCATTCAAGGTACTCATCAATAATTGTTAATCCTGTTGGAGCTTTAGTTATTTTCGATGGTTCGCTCTTTTTGCTTTATTTCACATCGTTATTTGGCAAATTGATGAATACTCATGCTGGCCACTTGTTTATGAATATTCACTTCTTATTAGCGGGTTTTCTTTTCTTCCATGTAATCATCGGAATTGATCCAAATCCAAAGCGCCCACCATTTCTCGTGCGCATTGTTACTTTATTGGCGGCGATGAGCATTCACGCATTTTTCTCAGTCGCTTTGATGTCGTCTTCAACCTTGATCGATTCCGGCTACTTTGCTTCACTGCAAACACCGTGGGTAGGGGATTTATTAGCAGATCAAAACAAGGGTGGCGCAATTGGCTGGGCCATGGGCGAAATTCCAATTTTGATCGCATTAGTTGCCACCTTCATTATGTGGACTCGTGACGATGCGCGTGAAGCTCGCCGAATTGATCGCTCAGTGGAACGAATGGCGGCCATGGGGCAGCCAGATGAGTTGGCTCAATATAATAAGTACCTACAAGAACTTGCAGATCGCGAACGTCGGTCTGGTAAATAAGTGATGGAGTAACAATGGACGCGCTCTTTGATTTACCAAGTGAGTATAAAGATTTGCGCGCAAGTGTTCGCTCGTTAGCTGAAAATGAAATTGCTCCACACGCACAAGCTGTCGATGAAGATCACCGTTTTCCGCAAGAAGCGTTTGACGCGTTACAAAAAGCTGGCTTAGCCGCTTCACATGTACCAACTGAGTTTGGTGGCGAAGGTGCGGATGCGCTCGGAGTAGCAATAATTATTGAAGAAGTTGCTCGCGTTTGCGGATCTTCCTCACTTATTCCGGCCGTAAACAAATTGGGTTCACTACCGCTGATCATCGGTGGAAATAAAGAGCAGAAAGAACGTTGGTTAACGCAGTTAGCTAAAGGTAAAGGTTTCTCATATTGCCTATCAGAATCAGAAGCTGGCTCAGATGCGGCATCAATGCGCACTAAGGCAGTTCAGAGTGGCGATAAGTGGATCCTTAACGGCAGCAAGAAGTGGATCTCGAACGCTGGTTTCTCAGATTTCTATACAGTTTTAGCAACCTCAGATGCTTCGCTCGGCGCTAAAGGAATTACTGCGTTTGTAGTTGAAAAGTCAGATCCAGGTGTTTCATTTGGTGCGCCAGAAAAGAAGATGGGCTTTAGAGGTTCGCCAACTCGTGAAGTTTATTTTGACAACGTTGAACTTTCTGATGATCGTCGAATTAGCGAAGTCGGTAAAGGTTTTTCACTTGCAATGGACACCCTCGATCACACTCGAGTAACTATTGCAGCTCAAGCTCTTGGCTTAGCGCAAGGCGCCCTTGATGTGGCAACAAAGTACGCTCACGAGCGTAAGCAATTCAATAAATCGATCTTTGATTTTCAAGCAGTTCAATTCATGTTGGCAGATATGGCGATGAACATTGAAGCGGCTCGCTTATTAACTTATGCCGCAGCTGTTAGATCAGAACGAAATGATGGCGATCTAAAGTTCTATTCCGCCTCAAGCAAATGTTTTGCAAGTGATGTTGCTATGAAAGTAACTACCGATGCAGTGCAGATTCTGGGCGGGTACGGTTACGTTTCAGATTATCCAGTTGAGCGAATGATGCGTGATGCTAAGTTAACTCAGATTTATGAAGGCACTAATCAGGTGCAACGAATTGTGATTGCACGTAATCTTCCTAAATCTTAAAACGCACTACTAAATCTGGCGTTGCCGCAGCATCTAATGGGATGTCATGTGGTTCGCGCGGTAATTTCTGACTAGATAGCTCGCCATCGTGAAGTAAACCAATTTTCCAGGCTTGAAATTTCGGCAAGAAGCGATCGTAAAAGCCACCACCTTGACCCAGTCGATATCCATCGGAATCCATTCGAAGCGCAGGCACCAAAACTACATCGATCGCTGCTAAATCAGTAAACGGTTGCCCAATTGGTTCGGCAATTTTAGTTTTAGTATTGAGTAGAGATTCATCGCCATTCCATTGCACCCAGATCATCTCGGATCCATTGATGCAAGGAAGCAAAAGAGTTTTCCCAGTTTTAATTAAGGTCTGATTTAACAATTTAGTAACTGGTTCATCGCCGTATGAAAAATAGCTAGCAATTACTTGGGCAGCTGCGATCTCGGGACTTTGCGCCAAATGGGTAAATTCAATTGGGATGAAGCCATCGCGACGTTCGACTCGATATCGCTTGCGTAATCGTTCTTTGTCAGACTTCACATCTTCATTCATAGTTAAATCCCTAGGAAGTATCGAGTTACAAAGTATGGTGGGATTATGTCAGAGCACACAAAGGTAGATGAGTTTCTCACCTCGCTAATTTCTATTTGTAAGCCGCTCGAATCATTTGATATGCCGCTGCTCGATGCTCACGGAGCAACTTTGGCTGAAGACGTTCATGCTGGTGAGCGCTTGGTTTTGCGTGCAGGGGCACGAATTAGGGCTACTCAAATTGGTTTAGCTGCCTCAATTGGTTTAGATCATTTACCAACTAGACCGCATCCGCGCGTAGTAGTTCTTTCGGCCGGCCCAGATTTAGTTGAGCCTGGGAAATCACTTACTGGCGATGAAGAATATGAAACTAATTCTTGGCTATTGACTACAGCTGTTCGCGAAACAGGTGCGATTGGATACCGCGTTCACTCAATTCCAGATGACGAAGAACAATTACAACGAGTTATTGAAGATCAATTAGTACGCGCAGATTTAATTATCATTAGCGGCGAGCGCCAAGATGATTCCTTTGATTTAATTACTCGCACCTTATCTAAATTAGGCGAGATCACCACCGTTGATTTAGCTATTGAAGCAAGTGGCCGCCACAACTTTGGCACTATTGGTCCTGATAAAACCCCTGTTGTAACGCTTCCGGGTGATCCGATTTCGGCATATATCTCGTTCGAACTATTTATTCGCCCAATGATTCGCACATTGTTAGGCGCAGCCACAATTCATCGCCCAGCGGTTAAGGCAAAGTTAGAAAAGCCAGTCGCATCTACTGCCGGGCTACGCTCGTATATTCGCGCCATTCTTTCCGAGGATGGTGCTTCAGTTATGCCGCTGCCATCGCAAGATGAGCAGTCAACGCTCTCTGATGCAAATGCTTTTATTGCACTCTCTGAAAGCGATAGTGAAAAAGCAATCGGGCAAGAAGTAACTGTCGTTGTACTCGAGCGTCGATACATATAGGCCGCCGTCATGAGCGATCGCATGTCTGATCAAAGTTGGCCGGTCGTTTTAAAAAGTAATGAATTAGTTTTGCGCCCGTTGCGATTGCGCGACCGAGCAAAATGGTTTGCGGTACGTGCTGAAAATCGTGAGTGGCTTACCCCTTGGGAAGCGACCTTGCCAAAGGTGCCAGAACATATTGATGGCGGAGATCTAATCTCAAAAAGACCGTCTTTTTTCGAGATGGTGCGCATTTATAACCGCGATGGGCGCAGTGGCCGCACGATTTCACTGGCCATTTGGCAAGGCCCTAATCTGATCGGCCAGATAACTATGGGTGGCATTATTTATGGCGCGCTGCGAGGTGCACATATTGGGTATTGGATTGACCGCCGTTTTGCCAATCGCGGATTCACAACGCAGGCAGTCGAAATGCTTACTGCATACGGGTTTGATGAGTTAGGCCTACATCGAGTTGAGATTAATTTGCGCCCGGAAAATAGCGCTTCTCGTCGAGTGGCCGAGAAAGCTGGCTTTATTTTCGAAGGCGACCGCCCCCGTTATTTGCATATTGATGGGGCATGGCGCGACCACATCTGCTTTGTAAAAGAGAATCCAGCAATTAAGTAGCGAGTCTTAAAGAGCTCCAAATACCCGATTTGAGCGTGAACCCCCTCTATCTTTAACCATCATGGCATCTGGACTTATCTATCTCGCGATCGCCGGAATGTGGGTTTCCTACTTTCTGCCGCGTTGGATTCACGACCGCGAAGAGTTTTCCGGAAAATCAGTTGAGAGATACAAGAGTGCGTTAAAAGTTGTGGCTAGCAATTCTCCAGGTGGCTTACCTGAAACTGGAATCATGCATACTGATTTAGATTTCGTCGCAAAAAACGCTCAAAAAATGTTACGCCGACGAATTATTTTTACGTTGTTAACTTTTTCCTTAGTAGCTACATCGGTGGGTGGAGTCATGAATAAATTACAATTCATTTACACATTGGTCCCAATCTCTGGAATCGCGCTTTACGTTGTGCAAGTACGTCGCGAAACAATCTCCGAACGATTACAGCTTCGACGAGTTAAGCAACTACAACGCGAAACCAATGGTGTATCTACAACCAACTTAGTTGATGTCGTAACACCAAAAGCGACTACCGAACACTGGATTCCGCTCTCTGAACGTGAATTAACTGGCGTCGTTATTTTGCCAAAGGGAACAGCCGAAGAACGTCGCACCTGGCAACCAGATGCAATTCCAGCCCCAACTTATTTGAGTGCGCCTAAAGCTGTGTCACAGAAGCGAATCATTGATTTAACTGAGCCCGGTCGATGGAGTGATGAACAAGAGAAGTTGGCAATCGCAGCCCTTAATGCAGTTGCGCCATCGAAAGATGAAATCTTTGATCAGATTCTTGCCGATGAAGCTGTTGATCGTTTGAACGAAAGCAAAGTAGTAAACGAATAGTTAGATCCCAACATTAAATCCAAGAGGGTAGCCACATTCGGGCATACCAAGCATCGTAAGTAATAACTTCACCGGTAAAAATCGGATAGAAGTAAATAAAGTTGAGCGCGATCAAAACAACTGCAACAGTTATAACAGCTTGTGAAATTTCCTTTCTAACCCTTGATTCCATTAGGTATTTCGCACAATAAACCAGGGCGAATATTAGGAAGGGCTCGAAAACAATTGCGTAGAACGAAAATACGGTGCGTTTTTGAAATAAGAACCAAGGTAAATATCCGGCAGCTAAACCAGCCCAGATAAAGATCGGCGTGAAATCGTTTTTCTTATTTAAGAAATTACGAACTAAAATTCCAAAGATGAAGAAGATCGCAATTGTGCCGAACCACCAAAGCAGCGGTGTACCCAACGCCAGAACTTCTTGCGAGCAACTATCGGATCCGCAACCTTTAGGTGTGCCATAAAAGAAAGATGTTGGTCGTCCTTGTACTAACCAACTCCAGGGGTTTGCTTGGTATGAATGTTTTTCAACTAAGCCAGTATGAAAACCCAACATTTCGGCGTGATAGTGCCAGAAAGATTTAAGCGCACTCGGAGACCAATTGCGATCCCAACCAAGATCACTTCGGAACCAACCGATCCAACTTACCAAGTAAGTCGCAACCGGCAGCAAACCGTATTGCACTGGAAATTTTAGGATTGGTTTAACTAATTGGCGTCCAGAATGATTATTGCTAATTCGATAGAAAGTAATTAGTGCAAATACAACTAAGAAATAAAGTCCGCTCCACTTAGTCGCTGCTGCTAAACCAAATGCCAGCCCGGCTAACCAATGCCAATTTTTAAGCCATGCCCAAAGTGCCAGAACTACAAAGAAAGTTAAAAATAAATCAAGGAGTGCAGTTCTGGAGTGAACCAGAGCTAAGCCATCTAGCGCAATCAGCCCACTTGCAAGTGCAGCCCAACTATCTGACTTAAATAACTCTTTAGCAATCAAACCAACGATCAGAATTAAAAGGGAACCAAAGAAAGCAGATGCGATTCGCCAACCAAATTCCTGATCACCAAAGAGCTTTATTCCAAGGGCAATTGCCCATTTACCAACTGGCGGATGAACAATAAATTCGGGTTTTAGGCCATCGACTTCGACGCCATATTTCAAATAATCTTGTGCGCCATTTACATAGTAGAGCTCATCGAAAATGAAGCCTTTTGGCTGACCTAATTGGAAGAGGCGCATGGCAAATGCGATCAGTGAGATCAAATAGATCGCATATGGCGCTAGCGCTGATCTGGCGAACTGCTTCATGACGGTAGCGTATGCGCGTGAGCTTAATTTTGGCAGCAACCCCACTTGGTAACCCAGGCGACGCGAGCGCGCGCTTAATTGCTGCGCTCACTGATGCCGATGTCATCGCTGCTGAAGATTCTCGACGCTTTCATCGCTTAGCTGCTGATTTAGGCGTGACCTTTACCGCTCGAGTCCTCTCTTTCTTTGAAGGAAATGAAGATGCTCGAACTCAAGAAGTTTTAGAGCTACTAAAGACTGGTTCAAAAGTAGTTGTTGTTTCAGATGCGGGCATGCCAACAATTAGCGATCCTGGTTTTCGTTTGATGCGCGATGCGATTGCAGCGAACATCGAAGTAAGCGTTCTACCTGGACCAAGTGCGGTCACTATGGCAATTGCATTAGCTGGATTACCAACCGATCGATTTACTTTTGATGGTTTTGCACCACGAGCAAGTGGGGCGCGACAAAAATTTTACGAATCGTTGCGATTTGAAGAACGCACCATTGTTTTATTTGAAGCACCACATCGGTTAGCCGAATCATTAGCAGATGCGGTAACTGCAATTGGTGGCGAACGGCCAAGCGCCATCTGTCGCGAGATGACTAAGCGCTATGAAGAAACTATCCGGGGCACACTTTCAGAACTTCACAATTGGTCTGTCCGCAATGAAGTATTAGGTGAAATTACTTTGGTAATTGCCGGAGCTCCAGTTGGTGATGCCGCAGCAACTTCGACAGAAATGGTCGCTCGAGTGCGTGAATTTGAAGGCGCCGGCATGGACCGCAAAGGCGCGATTGCTACCGTGGCCGAGGAATTTAAGATCCCGAAGAAAATCGTTTATGCCGCAGTCGTCGATGCCAATAAGATGTCCCAATGAGCGCAGTTAATAAGTCTTTCTATCTAACGACGCCGATTTACTATGTAAACGATGCGCCACATATTGGCCACGCTTACACAACAGTTGCAGGCGATGTTTTAACTCGCTGGCATCGTCAGCGTGGCGAATCAGTCTGGTTCTTAACCGGCACCGATGAACATGGTCAGAAAGTTATGCGTACTGCTGACCAAAACGGGGTAGCACCGCAAGATTGGTGCGACCGCTTGGTGGCAGATGCCTGGAAACCTAACTGGGCAGCGCTAAATATTGCAAACGATGACTTCATTCGTACCACTGAACCTCGTCATACCGAGCGAGTACAAAAGTTTTTACAAAGTTTAAAAGATGCTGATCATATTTATGCGGGCAAATATGAAGGCCCTTACTGTGTTGGCTGCGAAGAATTTAAGTTGCCAGGCGATTTGATTGAATCTGGCGATGAAAAGCTTTGTCCAATTCATAGCAAACCAGTTGAAATTGTTAACGAGAATAATTATTTCTTCCGACTATCGGCTTTCACCGATAAGTTGCTGGCGCATTACAAAGCAAACCCGCAAAGCTGCCAACCGGAAAGTGCGCGCAACGAAGTTATTTCGTTCTTAGAAGGCGGCGTCTCTGATCTTTCAATTTCACGTTCAACTTTTGATTGGGGAATTCCAGTTCCATGGGATACCGATCAAGTTGTTTATGTTTGGTTCGATGCGTTGCTTAACTACGCAACTGCTGTTGGCCTAACTGATGCGCCAGATTCCGAAGGTGGCAAGAAGTTTGCCCAAACTTGGCCAGCCGATGTGCACTTAGTAGGTAAAGATATTTTGCGTTTCCATGCTGTTATCTGGCCAGCGATGTTGATGGCTGCGGGTCTTGAAGTGCCGAAGAAAGTTTTTGCACACGGTTGGTTGCTAGTTGGTGGCGAAAAGATGAGCAAGAGCAAGCTCACTGGCATTGCACCTAAAGACATCACCGATCATTTCGGCGTAGATGCTTTCCGCTATTACTTCTTGCGGGCAATCCCGTTTGGTAGCGATGGTTCTTTCTCTTGGGAGGATATGAGCGCTCGTTACACCAGTGAATTGGCTAATGATTTTGGCAATTTAGCTTCGCGTTTAGCGGCCATGATCGAGAAATACTGCGGCGGAGTCTTGCCGGCAGTAAGTAACGACGCTGGTTTGAGCGCTGCATTAACTGAAACCGTGGCTAAGGCAGATGCCGCAATGGTTGCCCTTGATTTCCAAGGTGGCATCAATGCAATTATGGAATTCTGCAAGCGCGTAAATGGTTATGTAACCGAGAAAGAGCCATGGAAGCTCGCCAAAGATCCAGCGAATCAAGCCGAACTTGAATCAGTTCTTTACAACACTTCCGAGGCTTTGCGTGCGTTAGCAGTTTTATTAAATCCAGTTATGCCAGCAACCTGTGAAATTCTCTGGCAATCACTTGGCGCAAATGAAAAGTTAGGCGCAATTGGCAACCAACCAATTTCAAACGTTGCCACTTGGGGTCAATTGCCAGCTGGTTCAACTGTTACCAAGACGCCAGTACTTTTCCCACGCCTTGAAGCTGCGGAATAATTTACTTTCATGGCTGATCGGCACAATCGCGATTTAGATCGCAAACCTGCGCCGCTTCCTGAACCATTGCCAGTTCCTTGCGTTGATGTACACGCACATATGGAAATCGTTACCGACGCAGCTGCCGATTCAGATGCTGTTGGTCAAGTAATTGCCGATGCTGCATCAGTTGGGATCAATCGAATTGTGCAAGTTGGTTATTCGGCTGAGCAATCACAATGGTGCGTTGATGCAGCCGAGAAGTGGAATACTTCGGTACTTGCAGCCGTTGCGCTGCATCCAAATGAAGCGCCAGTGGTTGAAGATTTAGTAGCCGACTTAGCGATAATTGAAAAATTAGCACAGCATCCGCGAGTTCGTGCCATTGGTGAAACTGGCTTAGATTATTTCCGTACCCCACCTGAATTGCGCAAACGCCAACAAGATTCTTTTAAGTGGCATATCGAGTTAGCTAAGCGCACCAACAAAGCTTTGGTTATTCACGATCGCGATTCACATGACGATGTTCTTTCAATTCTGCAAGAGGTTGGCGCTCCTGAAACGACTATTTTTCACTGTTATTCAGGCGATGCTGCAATGGCCAAAATCTGCATTGAACGTGGCTATATCTTGTCATTTGCGGGCACTATTACTTTTAAAAATGCTCCGGAACTTCGAGAAGCGGTTAAATTAGTTCCGATAGATCAACTTATGGCCGAAACCGATTCACCATTTTTAGCACCAATGCCCAATCGCGGTGCACTGAATGTGCCAGCCCAAGTTGCGACTGTCATTCGGGCAATGGCAGCCGAACGCGGCGATGATTTGGCTGAGTTCGCAAATGCGTTGAGTGCCAATGCTGAGCGAGCTTTTGGAAAGTTCAACTGATGTCGCTGCTAGGCGCCGCTGAAATTCGTGAGCTGGCCGAGTTACTAGATTTGCGCCCTGCCAAATCACTTGGCCAAAACTTTGTAATCGATGGCAATGTTTGCCAAAAAATTGTGCGCGTTGCAGGCGTAACTTCCGATGACATCGCACTTGAGATTGGCCCGGGGTTAGGTTCGCTAACTTTGGCGCTGCTTGAAGTTACCTCTAACGTAATTGCAGTTGAAATTGATCAACGTTTGGCCGATCGCTTACCAATCACGGTTGCTGACCATAAGAAAGATTCATATAAATTAACTGTCATAAATACCGATGCGTTAGCACTTAAAGAGTTGCCCGTTGCACCAACCGTGTTGGTTGCAAATTTGCCTTACAACGTTTCAGTGCCAGTGTTGCTGCACTTACTAGAAATCTTGCCTTCTCTAAATACTGGGGTAGTAATGGTGCAAGCCGAAGTTGCTGATCGCCTAGCTGCTAAACCGGGAACCAAGGAGTATGGAATTCCTTCGCTAAAAGCTTCTTGGTGGGCCCAAGTAAGTGGTGCGGGCTCGGTTTCGCGCTCTATTTTCTGGCCAGTACCTGGCGTTGATTCAAAGCTAGTAAGTTTCAAGCGACATGAAACTCCGGGCGATGATGTTATGCGTAAAGGTGTTTTCCAATTAGTTGACGCAGCCTTTGCTCAACGTCGCAAAATGTTGCGGGCTGCGTTATCTGGCATCTTCGGCAGCTCAGCAAAAGCCGAAGCAGTTCTAATTGCAGCAGGAATTGATCCAACGTTGCGTGGTGAATCTTTATTAATTGATTCTTTCTGTGCCATCTATAACGCCAGTCAAAGCGTCAAGTAGAGTTCAATCGTGGCCACAAATTCAGTAACCGTTCGCGTTCCCGCGAAAGTTAATCTGCAACTTTCAGTTGGCCCGCGCGAAAACGACGGCTTTCATGGTTTGGTCACAGTTTTTCAAGCAATCTCAATTTACGATGATTTAACTATCACTCATGCAGCACCGGGTTCAGGTTTATCACTTTCAATTACCGGTGATCACATTGCCGGCGTGCCAGCCGATGAAACAAATTTAGCTGCCAAAGCCGCTCAGATAATTGCCAAAGAGTATGACGTTGAAATAGACGCAACTATGCAGATTCATAAAACTATTCCGGTTGCTGGCGGCATGGCCGGTGGAAGCGCGAATGCCGCCGCTGCCATAGTTGCCATCGATGCGTTGTATTCGTTAGGCATGACCCGCGAAGAGATGGTGAAAGTTGCCCGCCAACTAGGCAGCGATGTCCCGTTTATGTTAAATGGCGGCACTGCTATTGGGCGCGGTCGCGGCGATGAACTAACTGCAGCGCTCTCAAGAGGCACTTACCATTGGGTTTTAGCGCTTTCTTCAGCCGGGCTATCAACGCCATCGGTTTATGCCGAGTGTGATCGACTGCGCGCTGGTTTAACAATTGCGAATCCGCAAGCCAGCGATAAATTAATGCAATCACTATTAGCTGCTGATGAAATTTCAGTTGGAAAACATTTAATTAATGATTTACAGAGTGCAGCTTGTTCGCTGCGGCCAGCGCTTCGATTAATTCTCGATGTTGGTCAAGAGTACGGCGCACTAGGTGGAATTGTTTCAGGCTCTGGGCCCACGGTCGCGTTCTTAGTTTCCGATGAAGAAGCTGGCTTAGATTTAGCAGTTGCACTTACTGCCAGCGGTGTAGTTGGAAGTGTCGCAAGAGCTACTGGGCCGGTGCCCGGTGCTCGAGTTATTGAAACGCGTTAACTAATTTACTTAGCAATCTCGCTAAATCAATCTGTTCTTCTTTGGTTAGGGCAGATAACAATTCTTCTTCGCGGCCAAGTAGATCTTCCATCGCGGCATCAACAGCGCTCATGCCATTTTTCGTTAACGTAACCAAACTGCCACGGCCATCGGCGGGGTCGGGTTCACGGGTGATTAGTTTTAACTCTTCTAATCGATCAAGCCGATTAGTCATGGTGCCACTTGTTACTAAAGTTTCAGACATTAATGAACTAGGAGATAGTTGATATGGCGACCCTGCACGACGCAGAGCGGCAAGAACATCAAAGCCCCAAGTTTCTAAGTCAGCGAACGCACTTCGACGAGTGATATCGAGTTGGCGCGAAATTCTAGTTACGCGACTGAGCACCGCTAATGGCGCAAGGTTGAGATCGGGGCGCTCTGATTTCCAGGCGGCGATCAGGCGATCTACTTCATCGCGCATTTTTACCCCCGCCCCTTGTAATTTTCTTGGCAATTTTCTTCAGAAATCTCGCTATGGGCAAGGTTAATGGTCAAAAGCAGTCCCTCGGATGAGGGAGAATACGGGTTCCGCCATTGTGTAGTGGCTAGCACATGGGCCTTTGAAGCCCAGGGTCCAGGATCGATACCTGGTGGCGGAGCGATCGCCAGGAAAACCGAAGTTAGAATTAAGGCCTGACTAGCAGCAGGGGAGCATCTCTTGGATTGTGCAATTGTCTTAGCCGCTGGCGAAGGCACCCGCATGAAATCTGCAACTCCTAAAGTCTTACATGAAATCGCTGGCCGTTCGTTACTTGGACATGTTCTAGCTGCAGTCTCTGAAATTAACCCCGCTCAACTTTGTGTTGTAGTTGGTGCTGGCCGCGAAGCAGTTGAATCACATTTAAGCCATATCGCGCCAACTGCAAAAACAGTTTTTCAAGATCGCCGCGGCGGTACTGGGCATGCAACTCAATTAGCGCTGGCTGAAATCAAAGTTTCGGGCACGGTAATTATTCTGGCGGGCGATACTCCGATGCTAACTGGCGCCTCACTTAAAGAATTAGTTGCAGCACACAAAGCATCGGGTGCAACAGCTTCAGTTCTAACTGCCGAACACCCTGACCCAACTGGTTATGGTCGCATTATTCGCGCCGATGACGGCACTTTATTGCGCATCGTTGAAGAAAAAGATGCCGATGAAGATCAGAAGATGATCTTTGAAATTAACTCCGGTGTGTATGCCTTCGATGGCGCGAAACTAGCTGGTGCAATCAATAAGCTAACTGCAGCGAATGCCCAAGGCGAACTTTATTTAACCGATGTAATTGAGATTTTGCGTAACGAAGGCGGCTCAATTGGCGCCGTTCTAATTGAAGACTTTGTCGAAACTCTCGGCGTTAATGATCGTTATCAACTCGCTGAGAGCGCTGCCATGTTGCGCGATCGCATCAATGAAACACATATGCGTAACGGCGTAACAATTGTTGATCCAACTACCACCTGGATCGATGTTCAGGCTGAAATATCTAACGATGTAACTATTTTTCCTGGCTCTGCAATCTTGGGCAAAACAACAGTTGAATGTTGCGCAGTGATTGGCCCGCGCACCACGCTAACTAATTGCCAAGTAGGACAAGGGGCATCGGTAGTTGAATCAAATTGCACCGATTCTGCAATTGGCGCAGCTGCAAATGTTGGTCCATTTACTTATCTACGTGCCGGCACCGTGCTAAAAGAGAGCAGCAAGGCTGGGGCATTCGTAGAAATTAAGAATTCCCAAGTTGGCGCAGGCTCAAAAGTGCCACATCTTTCTTACGTTGGCGATGCCACAATCGGCGAGGGCACCAATATCGGTGCTGCCACAATTTTTGTTAATTACGACGGAGTTGAAAAGCATCCAACTATTGTTGGCGATCATGTTCGTATCGGTAGCGACACCATGTTGGTCGCACCAGTAAATATTGGTGATGGTGCTTACACCGCCGCCGGTTCTGTAATTACTGAAGATGTTCCGCCTGGTGCGATCGGCGTTGGCCGATCTAAGCAGCGCAATGTATTAGGTTGGGTCATGCGCAAGCGCGCTGGCTCCAAGTCAGCACAAGCAGCCGAAGCTAAAGAATCGAAAGGTTAGTAAATGAGCGAGATCCGGTTATCTTCTGAAAAGCGTTTACGACTTTTTGCCGGCCGCGGTTTCCCTGAATTAGCTGATGAAGTTGCTGCCGAACTCGGAATTCCATTAACTCCAACATCTGCTTATGACTTTGCTAATGGCGAAGTTTTCGTTCGCTTTGAAGAATCAGTACGTGGTTGCGATGCATTTGTAATTCAGAGCCATACCACACCAGTTAATAAGCAGATCATGGAACAACTAATTATGGTCGATGCTTTGAAGCGCGCATCTGCAAAGCGCATCACAGTTGTTGCACCTTTCTATGGTTACGCCCGCCAAGATAAGAAGAGCCGCGGTCGCGAGCCGATCACTGCGCGATTAATGGCTGATCTATTTAAGACTGCTGGCGCTGATCGTTTGATGTGCGTTGATTTACATACTTCACAAATTCAAGGTTTCTTCGATGGTCCAGTTGATCATTTATTCGCATTGCCAATGTTGGCTAACTATGTTGGTAGCAAAGTTGATCGCAGCAAATTAACTATCGTTTCGCCAGATTCTGGTCGAGTTCGTGTAGCAGAGCGTTGGTCAGATCTACTTGGTGGTTGCCCGATTGCCTTCATTCACAAAACTCGTGATCCACGTATTCCTAATGAATCATCGATAGGTCGCGTGGTTGGTGATGTGCAAGGTCAGACTTGCGTAGTTATCGATGACATGATCGACACAGCTGGCACCATTACTAAAGCTGTCGATGCGTTATTCGATGCAGGTGCCAAAGATGTAATTATTGCTGCCACGCATGCGGTTTTCTCTGGCCCAGCGGTTGAACGCCTAAAGGGTTCACGTGCATCAGAAGTTGTAATAACCAATACGTTGCCAATAACAGATGATCAAAAATTTGATGGTTTAACTGTGCTTTCGATCGCCCCACTTCTAGCTCGGGCAATTCGCGAAGTATTCGAAGATGGCTCGGTCACTAGCCTCTTTGATGGCCACTCTTAAGCCCATTCCAAGCGCGATTTGCGCTTAGCTACATCCATTCGCTAACCTTTGGCTTGTTCCGGCGAGGGTAAGAATTTTTTCCGTAATCGACGGCGTAGGTTTTAATCCTGCTGGAACTTTTGTGAAGTAACCGAAAGTAAACCTGACAGGAGTTAAGAAAAATGGCTGAGATTTCAATCAATGGCGTTCGCCGTACTGAATTTGGTAAAGGCGCATCACGTCGTAATCGCCGCGATGGTTTAGTTCCTGCAGTTATCTACGGACACGGTGAAACACCTGCGCACATAACCCTTCCAGCACGCGAACTTGGCGTTGCTCTTAAAACATCAAACGTACTTCTAGATATCGTCGTTGATGGCACAACTGTTCTAACTTTGCCTAAGGCTGTTGTTCGCAACGCACTTAAGGGCACCCTTGAGCACGTTGACTTAGTTTTGGTTCGCCGCGGCGAGCGCGTTGTTGTTGCTGTCCCAGTTCATACTTCTGGTGAGCACGATCGTGATGGAATTCTTGAGCACGTTCACCACTCAATCGAAGTTGAAACAGAAGCAACTTCTATTCCTAGCTTCTTTGAATTAGATCTAACTGGCATGGCTGCCGGCACATCTCTTTATGCCGAAGCTGTT
>Ga0222712_10003491_pt1 | contig 17073 bp, 17 predicted proteins | sample C33_657DmetaG_FD_165043 | JGI IMG/M metagenome (GOLD analysis project Ga0222712, IMG submission 165043) | Estuarine water microbial communities from San Francisco Bay, California, United States - C33_657D | ecosystem: Environmental > Aquatic > Marine > Unclassified | place: USA: California...
AAAAAAAGTTGCAAGAAGTTGGGGATTCCGATTTAAGGGCTCGAATGGTACAGCTCCGTACTTCAAAACTTTCCATTCGCAAACAATGTGAACTTTTATCTGTCAATCGAAGCAACGTTTATTATAAGCCAGTTCCTGAGAAACCAGAAAACCTCGAGATGACGAATATTATGGACCGACACTTGACCCAACATCCTACTGAAGGCGTAAAATCAATGGTATACCTATTGATGGGGATGGGTTTTATTGTTGGCCCCAAGCGAATTCGTCGTTTGTTTAGGATCATGGGCAGGAATACAATTTACAGGCGTAAGAATCTGACCAAAATGGGAATGAGAGAATATATCAAACCCTATTTGCTCAGGGATCAGAAGATTACCCATGCCAACCAGGTTTGGTGTACCGACATAACCTACATTCCGATGAAAAAAGGTTTTATGTATATGACGGCCATCATTGATGTTTAAAGTCGCAAGATTGTTGGCTGGGGCATCAGCAACACGATGAGTGCTCAATGGTGTTAAAAGGTTCTTGAGGAAGCTATTCGAACGCAAGGTAAACCGGAAATTGTAAATAGCGACCAGGGTAGCCAGTATACCAGTGCACTTTGGATTGAATACCTTGAACAAGAAGGGGTAAGAATATCCATGGATGGTAAAGGACGGGCTTTGGATAATGTTTGGATTGAACGTTTTTGGAAAACGCTGAAGTACGATTATATTTATCTGCATCCCGTCGATGATGGTTTTGAACTTGCTGGGGGCGTTCAAAACCATATCGACTACTACCATCAAAAAGTACATCACACAACTGAGCAAACACCCCAATACAGATACCAAGAATCCATGAAAAAAGCTGCCTAATGAAAACATTTGTTACTAGAAATCTTAACTTAACTCACTGATCTTTTGGTCTCGAAAATGGGGAGTATTATACATTTTATTTTTCTAAACTATTTTTTTGAGCAATCATTAGAATTTTAACATATTAAGCTACCACACATATTATTAGTTATAATGAAAAAAATAAAAAAATTAATATTAAAAATATTTAACCGCTTAGTTAATCATTCTGAAATAAAACAGACTGTCAATGTCATAGAACTTAAATTATCAAGAGTTAGCCAAATTAATCATCTTCTTATTCCAGATGTGTTACCTATTGCTGAAAAAACTAATCAGGCATTACAAAAAGTTATTAGTAGTAAAATCTATGAAAATTCTGATCTTAGAATATCAAAAAATGACTTAATGTTTTTGTTTTGGTTACATCAAACAGGAGCTTTAGAAAGTGCAGTTTTAGGATATGTTGAAAGTGGATTGGTTCAAGCTGATTCAATACGGGATCTATTAATTTCACAGAGGTTCAATCTGCAAAAAATTACGTTACTTGATTTTGCAAGCGGACATGGCAGAGTGTCGAGATATTTTAAAAATTATTTACATATTGAAAATATATTTATCTCAGATATAAAATCCAATGCTGTTGAATTTCAAAAATTAAACTTTAATTACAGAGGCTTTGTTGCGCCTTCCAATCCTTTATTATTTAATATTGAAAACAGATTTGATTTTATAATTGTAAGTTCCTTGTTTACTCACCTTAATGAAGATTTATTTGGAAAATGGATCACGGTTTTGGGAAATCTATTAAATCTAGGAGGAATTTTAGCATTAAGTATTCATAAAATTGAATCAAAAATGCCTTTTTTTAAATACCTAGAAGTAAGTGAAGATGATCTTTTTCAGGAAACAGAAGAAAATTTAAGTGGCAAAAATATTTATGGGTTAACACATTTAAGCCTTATTTCTTTAAATAATATTTTATTAAAACACCTAAAGTTTAAGTTTAAAATTGTTGATGAAAGAAAATGGGGTAATTCGCAGGTTTTAATAAGTTTGAAACGTGAAGTGACTTAACTGTTAGTAGTTAAATAAACTGTAATGATTAAAATTTCCATCGTTACTGCTTCTTATAACCAAGGACAGTTTATTGAAGAAACGATCCAAAGTGTTCTAAGTCAGAGCTATCCTAATCTTGAATATATTATTGTTGATGGTTGTAGCAATGATAATTCAGTTGAGATTATCAAAAAATATGCAAATCATCTTTCTTATTGGGTTAGTGAAAACGACAGCGGACAGGCAAATGCTATAAATAAGGGGTTGAAGCTCTGTACTGGGGAAATTTTCAATTGGCTTAATAGTGACGACTATTTAGAGCCTGGTGCACTCCAAAAAATTGCCACAGCTTTTGATGATGAACAAGTTAACATTGTGGCAGGAAAGGTTCGTAATTTTTCCAGCACTGATGAAGAAATTATTCCTAATCAAAAATTAAGTGCACAAGGATTGATGTGCTGGGAGCCTGGTGTGAAATTTGTACAACCTGGAGTGTGGATGAGAAGAAAACTTATTGAACTTTCTGATGGAATAGATGAACAGTTTCATTATGCTTTTGATTGGGATCTTTATATTCGGTACCTCTATCATTTTCCACAGGTAAAAGAGCTTGATGAACTGCTTGTTCATTTCCGTCTGCACGAAAATTCCAAGACACAATCGATGAGTGATCGCTTTACCATTGAAGAACGAAAGATAATTGAGAAAATTTACTCACTTAAAGATTATCCTCTGCTGAAAGATGCCTGTCTTTACAAGATTCAAAAAACAAATTGGACCGAATTTTTATCTGAACTATCTGAATCTGATACACCATTATTCAATAAGTATCTTGCAGTTCTTAACGCAATGCGAAACTTTAAAAATGTAAGTTATAGCCGTCAAACACTAGGTGCGTTAAAAGCATTTGCACTAAAGAAATTAATCTAGCATTATAAGTAATATCTATTTTGTATATTCTAAAAAAAAAAATAATGTGGCAAGCACATGAGAGTATTTCAAGCGGTGCAAATATTGCTATGCTTGAATATATGGATGCTTTAACTGATTCTTTTATTTTTTTTGTAATTCTGCCGCACAAAGGTAACATGCAACAATTATTGGAGCAAAGGGATATTCCTTACACCATTATTCATCAATATGGCTGGACGAATTTCTTTTCATGGTGGAATATTGGCAAATTCATGAAATTGTTGTTGCGGAGTATTGCAGCAATTTGGCAAACAACCCTGTTGTTAAAAAAAGAGAAACCGTCAATTATATGTACAAATACAATTGTTCCTTTCACAGCCAGCATTGCAGCCAAGTTTAAACGTATTCCACATGTTTGGTGGATTCATGAGTTTGGAAAGGAAGATTTTGGGTTTACTACTGGTTGGGGGTATGAAAAAATATCTTTTTGGTGGATGCAAAAATCGAGTAATTTAATTATCGGGAATTCTGAAGCCATCAGTGCCAAGTTTCGTAATATCATGTCAAAGACAGTTATTGAAACAGTTTATCAGCCAGTAAGTTGGAAGAGTACATCAGTAAGAACTTCTGAAAATGCACCCGTATTTTTTATGTTCGGCCAGCTGGTAGAATCCAAGGGGCATAAAGATGTTTTACAGGCTATGATTAGCAATCTTCAGCAGGGTAAACGGTTGCACAGATTAGATATTATAGGTCCTAGCGAAATAGAAGATTATCTGATTGAACTGCACAATATTGTACATCAAAACAATCTTCATCAGTATGTAAAAATTAAGGTAGGTTTTTTTGACAAGGAGGAAATAATGCCGAATTACGATGTATTGATTGTAGCATCGAAGGCTGAGGCATTTGGACGGGTAATCGTTGAAGCAAACAAAGCAGGTTTGAGGGTCTTGGTGCGTAATTGTGGTGGTTCACCTGAACTGGTGAATGAAACCAATGGTTTGTTATATGAAAATCAGAATGAACTATCAGCTATACTTTGTGGTGAAATAAAATTTCCTGATAAAGTAATGAGATTTAATTACGATGAAGACTCAGAAATAATTAAATTGACCACATTGCTTACCAGATTATGCTAATAGTTCAACCTTTATTTACGGTAGCTACGATTACTTTTAATAGCAGTAAATGGGTGCGTCAGGCTATTGAAAGTGTATTAGCATCTAGTTATACAACTTTTGAGTATATTATTGCAGATGATGCTTCTGATGATGACACATGGAAAATTATTAGTGAATATAATGATCCTCGAATTGTATCTATTCGCCAAAAAATCAATATCGGTGAATATCCAAACAGAAATATTGTTATAAATGCCGCAAAGGGTAAATATCTGCTTTTTGTTGACGGTGATGATATTCTTTATAAAAATTCACTCCGAAATATTGCAGAATTTATAGAAGCTTTTCCTAATGCTCAAATGATTTGGGGAGTTCAGCCAGCAGATATTGATTTCGCTGTCATGCCGTATCTGTTTGAGCCAACTGAATTAATTCGCCTTATATATGGAACGAATCTTCCATTGGCAGTTATTGGTTTTGCTGAAACAGTTTTTCGTTTGGAAGAGTTGCGTCTTGCAGGGGGATTATCTGAAAGTTATTCTATCGGAGATACGTTTATTAAAAAAAAACTTGCCTTAACATGTAATGCATTATTTGTACCCCTGGGTTTTGTTTTCTGGCGACGATCAAGTAATCAGGCGTCAAGTATCGTAAACCGTGATTATCGTAATTTTTTAGAGGGATACTTGATTGATTGTGCAATTATGCAGTCGAATTTAGCTGAAGAGAGACAGGAATTGACAGCCAGTATCAAAGCTTCTTTTTTAAGACGGTTACTAAAAAACACCCTTTTGAGAGGAAAGATTGCTGACTTTTTAAGACTTTTTAACGACGCAGGGCTAGTATTCAAAGATTTTCGCCTTTTATTTAACAAGTATTCTTACAGTTATTCGCCAGTTGAAAGAACCGATCAGCCTTTGTTCAATGATTTTAATTTCTCTCAAAAGAAATGAGCACATGAAATTATTTTATTTTTTCGCAGATACATTTGTAAAAACTAAAGTAGGAATAGTCACAACTGCCTTATTTTATAGAATTTATGAATTTCTGCGTTATAGAAGGAGTTTGCAAGAGCATTTTGCATCTTCAGAAAATTTAAAGCAGTTGTTCAATGACCTTACTGTAAGAACAGGGTTTATGAAAGGGTTGAAATATCCGGGTTTTTCATCTTATGGCAGTTCTATTTTTCCAAAGTTTTCAGGGACTTATGAATGTGAATTAAATCCAGTGTTTCTCCAGCAGAAAGAAACAAACTATGCTTACATTATTGATGTAGGTTGTGCAGAAGGTTTTTATGCAGTAGGATTGGCTAAACATTTTATCGAGGCAAAAATGTTTGCATTCGATATCAGTGAACAAGCACAAGAACTTTGCAAAGAAATGGCTGAATTGAACAATGTTATAGATAGAGTTTATGTTAAGTAGGAATGTACATCTGAAAATCTCACTGAATTAGTGAAAGGACAGCGATCATTGATAATATGTGACTGTGAAGGATATGAGCGCCAGCTTTTTACTATGGAAAATGTTTCTTCATTAGTAGAAAGCGATCTTATTATTGAGCTTCATCCAATGCATGAAAAAGATGTAAAAGAATACCTTTATCAAATATTTGCACATTCTCATACAATAGAATACTTTGCCAGTTATGATGACAGGAGAAAAATATTTGATTTGCCAGATTGTTATTCTAACTTGTCTGAATTTGATAAAATTAAAATTGTTCAGGAAGGGCGTACTTTCAGTATGGATTGGATATTTGCTAAGGCTAAGTATATAAAATGATTGGAAGAACAATCAGACATATTACAGAAGTAATTGGTAATAAAAATAAGCAAAAATTTATTAATGCCTTCAAGCCGAACTGGCTGAACGATGTAAAGCGTGAAGCTAAATTTAATGCATTAAGTTTTTCGGGTAGCCAACAATTTGCTGATCAGCTTTACTCGATTGCATCGTTTTATAGAAATGTCGGTAGGCCAAATTCATGGGTTATTTACAATGATGGTTCATACAAGGATGAAGAGCTGCAAGTATTTAGTTCTATAAAAGGCGTTCAGGTTCTTGATATTGTTATTGAAGAAGGTATTTTGCCATTATTCTATTTTAAAAAATACCCAACATTGCTAAAAGTTGAGATTTTGCGGCAGTTAACAGATTTTTCCAATCCAATTTTATTTACTGATTCTGATGTTTTATTTTATAAGCATTTTAAAAATTTCACTCATCAATTTACTTCGGATAATTGGTATATAGTTGACGAGGGAAAAGGATATTTTGATGCCTCATTTGATTTGCCAGCAAATGAACTTCCTTTAAATTTCGGGTTTCTTGTATTGAATAAGCCTTCCAACTGGAATTTTATTTTTACATATCTAAATGAGCAAATTGAGCATGGGCAACTTCATTATTGGAGTGATCAGACTGGGGCGCATCTTTTGGCGCAAAAGGAGAAGTTTAATTTTATGTCTGTTGAATCATTTGTAGTTGGTGGTAAGGATAGCTTTAAATTATCACATGCTGTTAATTACAATAAAATCGCACTTCGTCATTTCGTTGGACCTGTTCGGCATAAAATGTGGCAGTACTCGTGGAAAAAAGTTTTGGGCATCTAAGTAATGAAAGTCCTTCAAGTTCTTAATCATTTCCTCCCTCATCAAACAGCAGGCACTGAAGTATACACTTGGGCGTTAAGCAAACATCTTCAGCAATGTGGCGTTCATTTGCAGGTACTAATTCCACATTACGGTAAAACAGTAGATGCTGATTATGTATTCGATGGATTGAACGTACATCAATATGCCGAGCCGTCAGTGGTAGATCGTTCACTCATCTTGGGTTTTCGTGCACCGGATGGATTGAAACATTTTAGTAATTATTTGCAGGAAGCAAAACCGGATATTGTTCACTTTCATGAACTGGCGGGCAGCAATGGAATTACCTTAAAACATGTTCAGGCTGCCAAAGCATACGGTGCTAAAGTCATCATGACCTTTCATTTGGCAGGGTACTCATGTAAAACAGGTACACTTGTTTATAAGGGCCAAGCTTCATGTGATGGCGTTGTCAATTTGCATAAATGCAGTAATTGTTATCTGCATACAAAAGGTTATGCGAGTGTGGCTTCGCCATTAACGTCAGTTTCTGCAGCGTTAGATCATTTGTCTATTGATACATCGAAGTGGAACAGTAAAATCGGCACTGCCTTGGGAACCGTACCAATCATTACAAAACTAAAAACCGATCTTAATGCGCTTGTTGCTTCCTGTGATCGCGTTGTCACAATCACAAACTGGTATAAAAGACTATTGCTGTCGAATGGAGTGAAAGAACAAAAAATCAGTTTTATTCCGCAGGGTTTACCATTGAAGCCAAATATATTACCAGTTAAATCCAACTTCAATCATAAGCCTCTTCATCTCATTTTTCTTGGACGAATCAATAAATTTAAAGGTTTACACCTATTGATTAGTGCAATATATGGTATCAATCCATCTTTAGTAAATCTTTCCATTTTTGGTAACTCTGATGATTTGGCTTATGAAATAAATCTTAGAACTAAGACATCTGAAATGAGTAATGTTTTTTGGAAGGGTAAACTGACACAAGAAGAAGTTGTTTCTACTCTTAATCGGTATGATATGCTTTGTTTGTGTTCTACATTTTCTGAAATGAGCCCCTTGGTAATCCAGGAAGCTTTTGCTGTAGGGATACCTGTTTTGGCCAGTAATGTTTATGGAAACGCTGAACAAATTCAGCATAATCACAATGGTCTTCTTTTTCAATTTAATAATGTTGCAGATTTGAGAAGTAATCTATTACGATGTATTGAGGAACCATCTTTGCTAGAGAATTTATCTAAAAATATCAAGCCTCCCAGATCTTTTGAAGAAGTAGGAAAGGAATATCTTACATTATATAAAAGTTTGTTAGATTGAAAATACTGATGGTAATGGATCCTGGTATTCTTGTGCCTCCAAAGGGATATGGCGGACATGAACGCTTGGTATATATGTTTGCAAAAGAATATGCACGATTAGGTCATGAAGTTCACTTATTGGTCACTAGTGGTTCCAGTGTGGAAGGCTGTACAGTTCATGGTTATGGTAAAGAAGGATTTCCTCCTAAAAAAATTTATGCTTTATTGGCAATTCCAAAAGCATGGTGGTTTGTTTGGAAGAATCGCAATAAGTTTCATTTAATCCACAATTTTGGACGTCTTGCTTATTTGCTTCCTATTTTAAATCATCCAATTAGAAAAATCATGATATATGGAAGAGAGATTAGTAATAAAAATATTCTTCAAATAAATAAGTTTAAAAATCAAAACATTGTTTTTACCGGCTGTAGTAATAATCTTATTTCCCGTAGTAATTTAAAAGGTAGGTGGGAAACCGTCTACAATGCAATTGATTTTACAAAATACACACTAGTAGAAAATGTCAAAAAGGATGCCCCACTTATGTTTCTGGGCAGGATAGAAAGAGTAAAAGGCTGTCATACGGCAATAAGAGTTGCTCTGGATACAGGAAATAAATTGTTGATTGGTGGAAATATCTCACCGCTTGAAGATGAGCGTAAGTATTTTGAAGAGGAGATTAAGCCACATATTGATGGAAAGCAAATTATATTTCTTGGTCAATTAAATGATATGGAGAAGAATACTTATTTGGGGCAAGCAAAAGTATTGTTATTCCCAATTGAATGGGACGAACCATTTGGTATGGTGATGGTTGAGGCGATGGCTTGTGGGACGCCAGTTATCGCATACAAAAGGGGATCAGTTCCAGAGATAATCCAGGAAGGAGTTACAGGCTTCATGGCAAATTCTTATTTTGAAATGATCAGTTATATTAAAGTTATAAATTCTGTTAGTCGAATTAATTGCAGAAATTATGCCCAATCACAATTTAATATAGATAAAATTGCATCTAACTACTTAAATCTATTAAAATGAGCACTTTAGGTTTTTTAAAATCTTTACTACCTCAAAATATTAAAAAAAATATTAAAAATCACCTTGGTGTTCCATCATTGAATTGGTCTTTAAATAATTTAAAAGAAATCGGATATAATCCAATAAACGTTTTAGACATTGGTGCATATGAAGGGCATTGGTCAAAAGAATTTCTTTATATTTATCCAACTGCCAACATTTTGATGTTTGATGCACAAGAGTCAAAAACTAAAGTATTAGAAAGTTTCGCAAGTAAACATCTTAATGTAAATTATGTCATTTCTTTATTGAGCGATGAAGATGGGAAAATGATAAATTTTATTGAAAATGAAACTGCGAGCCATGTTTCAGATAATAGCTCACTACATTCAAATATCAAATACTCGAGAAAAGTAGACAGTTTATTGCACGATTTAGGTTTTGATACTCCTGATTTTATTAAAATAGATGTTCAAGGCCATGAGCTTCAAGTACTAAGAGGGGCTGAAAAAGCACTTGAAAGTTGTGTTTTCTGTCTTTTGGAAGTTTCTCTACTAAATTTGGGAAACGAACCACCACTTATAGAAGTGATGAATTATATGGATGAGCATGGTTTTCAACTCTATGATATTTCACAATTTATGCGACGTCCTTATGACAAGGCCCTCTATCAATCTGATTTTTTATTCATAAGAAAAAGTGCATCATTTATTTCACAGAAAAGGTGGATTTAATTATTTTATTTTGAAAGTGAAGGTTTTATTTATAGTTAACAATATTTATTTAGACACCAGCAAGAAAGAGGGTGGTGTCAGGAATTGCACACAGGAGTATATAGATCTATTGTCTACTCGATTTGATGTGATATTATTTCCTGTTTCTTACTCAAAAACTATTATGTATAGATTTCGTTCTAAGATTGGATTTAATAATTATAATGATTACACAACAAAGGTTTATCAGAATGAATTAAGAAATATCATAACTAAAAATGCTATAAAGTTGGTTTTCTTGAACTTGTCTAATACGATGACTTTTGCCTCAGTAATTAAAGAAAAATTTAATCAGGTTAAAGTGGTTTTGTGCTCACATGGCAATGAATCTGGTGATTTTCTGCACCAGATTTTTCGGTTCAAGCAAGGGCAGAATTGGTTACAACGTGTTAAAAATTCAATTCTTTTTGCAAAAATGATTGAAAAAGAGGTTGATTTTCGATTGCGTTTTTTAGATTTAGTACTAACTGTAAGTGAAGTTGAGGAGGGTGTTGAGAAATGGTTAGGTGCAAAAAGGGTATTTATGGTTCCTCGTGTTTTGAAAAATGAACCTATTCGATGGAACCCCCAGTATGGTAGAGTGGGATTTTTAGGTGATCTTAGTCATAAGCCTAATTATGACGGTGTAGTTACTTTTTGTGATGCAATTGTCAAATCTGGCAACAAAGACTTAAAATTGAGACTTTTAGGTAATCCAGAAAGTATAGGCAATCAATTAGCAAATGAATATCCGTTTGTTGAATATTGTGGCTTTGTTTCGGATGATAAAATTAAAGAGGAGGTAGCTACATGGTCATTATTCCTAAATCTTGTTTTCTACTATTCCAGAGGTGTAAGCACAAAATTAGCTAAGGGTTTAAGTTGGGGTATACCTGTTTTAAGCACTACATATGGCAATCGTGGGTATGCTATACCCTCAGGAATGTTAATTTCAGCTGAAACTCCGGCTGAAATGGCTGAACTTGCTATAAAACTAAATTCAGACAGAAATAAGCTCGAAACAATGAGGAACACATCGCTCCGCCTTTCCTCTGAGTGTAATGATTTCGGACCGATAATGGATAAATTATTGCCACTGATTTCAAATTTCTAATTTTTTAGATTTACAATGTCTCCAAAAATTAGTTTACCATAATTTTTCATGAGTAGTAATTGTTCTCATAAAGTTTATGCATTCTTGCCTGATACTGGCTTAGGAAATAAAATGCTGGTTTGGGCAAACGCATTTGTGTTTTCAAACAGATATGATTTGGAATTATTCGTATCTGCATGGTGGAGTCTCCATTGGGGTTCATGGTTTCGAAATGAAAAACATAAACGATCTTACCTGGGTTATTTCAAAAAAGCACCTTTTTTTATTAAACTCAAATTTTATTTATTCCGTCTCAGCGCTCATATTATTAGAGAGCCTAAATTTTTAATAGTTTCAAATAAAAAGAGAGTTTATATTTTTAATGAAGTTGTTACTGATTCAGATTATTTCCAAAGCTTAAAACCTTTCCGAGAAGATATTCGAGTTGGGTTGATAAATCTTCTTCATCCAAAATTGTTGAGAGCACTTGAAAAATATCCAACTCCAGTAATTGGAATTCATATTCGAAGAGGAGATTTTAAATTAGGTTCTACAATCACGCCTGAATCATTTTTTATTTCATCAATTAAAGCAATTAGAAATATTGTCGGAAAGAATCTTTCAGTAGAGGTTTTTACTGATGCTTTTCCTGAAGAAATTACCGCATTACTTTCTTTGCAAAATGTATATTTAACAAAGCCCAAGCCAGATATCCTAGACATTTTATTGTTGAGTCGAAGTAAAATTTGCATATTGTCAGTTGGTAGTACGTTCAGTTTTTGGGGTGCATTTCTTTCAAATGGAATTATCCTTAGGCACTCCAAAGAATGGCATCCTCTAATTAGGCCTACTAATGTTAATGAATTATACTATGAAGCTAATTTTGACCCTAATTTACCAATTGATAGGCGTTTAATTGATCAATTAAGTGAAATAAATTTTGAGACAGAGAATTGAAAGTATTGACGGTTGGAGAGCTATAGCAGCATTAGGTGTTTTATATACTCACTCTTGGGCTACAATGAAATTTCCTACTTTTTCATTTGAGGGCATAGATATAATGCGTATGCTTAATTTATCGGGTAACGGAGTTCAATTATTTTTTGTTTTGAGTGGATTCTGTTTTTATTTGGTCATGGCTGATAATAAAAAATTTAAAGTAAAAAGTATTTTTTCTTTCTGGGGAAAAAGATGGCTACGAATAGCGCCTGCATTCTACTTTGTTTGTTTATTGCTTGCGATTTTAAAATACCAGTCATTTCAAGATTTATTTTATAAACTATTACTTAATTTTTGTTTTCTACAAAACATATTTTCATTTTCTGAGGTTGATGCAATTTTCTGGTCTCTTGCTGTGGAATGTCAATTTTACTTTCTGTTACCCATTATTTTACATGCAATAAATCGTTTTGGAATTCTGATTGTAACAATTGGACTTATAGTTATCTGCTTTACTCTGAATTTATTTCATTATTCTGGATATCTTTTTTCAAATGACCAATGGTGGTATTCAATTTTTAATAATATTGGACATTTTTCTTGGGGGATACTCGCAGCATACTTATATAAGCATAGAATATCAATTCGTTTTTTTGTTAAAAACTACTCTTTGCTATTTGGATTGTTTATCTCATACCTAGGTAAATTCTCTTTTTCTTCTGGGGTTATACAAGCGTTGCCCCAGTTCTCTTTAATTCTTAAAAGTGGGGGTCCTATGCTCATGAGTTTAGGTTTTGCTGCAATGATTTACACAGCTTTATTCAATTCTTTCTCTGGTAAGATGATTGGGAATTCCATATTTTCCTCTATTGGATTAATTTCTTATAGTTTTTATTTATGGCATTCATTCATATTGTCAATGGTATTTCATTTTTTTAGTCCCTGGATCCCCATAACACCACTTGGAGTATTTATATTAATGGGTTTAACCTTAATCATATTACTTCCCATTAGCTACATTAGCTTTAATCTACTCGAATCATCTTATTTCAAAAGACGCAATATTTATGGCTAATTTTTTTCCTTTTAAGCAAAAACGCCCATTTCACCTTTAAAACCTCTATTACTTTGCAATTTGGTTACTTATTTTACTTAATACTAGGATTATTTATTTTAATCTCACCAGATCCATTTCTGATGGCATTATCTGCATTTTCCATATATCTAGTATTAAGACTTTTATGGCGATTAAATGAACCTAAACATTTGTTAGTAAATCTGCTTTTAAACTGGATGGTCGTTGCCATATTACTTCCCTATGGAGCTCTTTTTGGCTTGCCATTATCCCAGTTAACTGTATATAAATCTGAAACAATTGTATTCGCAACTTTATTGGCAATAATATCACAACTTGTTTACACCATTGGTATTTATATCCCAATAAAAGATGTTGTAGTTACAAGAATTGATAAACTTAGATTTTATCTATCAAGGTACGATGGAAAAAAATTGTTTCTGGGATACATTTACTATTCTGTCTTTTCTGTATTCCTCACCCAATTATTTTTAGGTGTATCTGGTGGTCAAATGTTACTTGGCTTGGTTCACTTTAAATGGGTATTTCTGACTTTATTAATCTTGCATACTTCGATAATACCATCAAATATCAAATATGTTCTGATTTTTATTATATTTGAAATTTTACTCAGTTTCTCTGGTTTTTGGGCTTCTTTTAAAGATTACATTCTTGTTGCAGTAGGTGCATTTTTTACACTTAATAGAAGAATTTCGCCTAAGGCTATCGTAGCGGTACTTTTTACTGCGTTATTAACCTTTTTCATATTAACTGTTTGGTCGACAAGTAAAGGGAAATATAGGGCTTATTTGACAGGAGGAGAACGAACTCAAGCTGTAGTTCAGACTGACCAACTTAAAAATATTTCAACACTATGGGAAATCATAAGGGAAGACTTTTCATCTGAAAATTTCTCTGAAAGTTTTAAGAGAGGTGGCCAATCATTATTATATAGGGTATCTTATGTGGAGTATTTCGCACTTGCATTAAAGCAGGTTCCTATTTTTCTACCTCATGAGAATGGTCAACTGTTGATAGATGCTTTTGAACATGTATTGAAGCCGCGAATTTTATTTCCAGATAAAAAACAAATTTATGACTCTGATTTGACCTCAAAATATACAGGTATTAGTTTTGCGGGTAGAGATGAAGGTGTTTCTTTTTCATTAGGCTATGTTCCTGAGTCCTATATTGATTTCGGACCAGTATATATGTTCATTCCCATTTTCTTTTTTGGTTTGCTGTTTGGCTGGATGTATAAAACACTTTTATTGAAGGGCTATAACATTGTTTGGGGAATCTGTTATTCTGCACCCATTTTTCAGTTTGCTTGGATGTTTCCTGTTCCTGGAACAAAACTCCTGGGTTGGTCGATTGTTTATTTTATTAACTTTTACCTGATCAATCGTTATTTAGTAAAATACCTTGACAGTTGGTTGTTACGAAAAGAATTCAAATAATGAGAAATTATCTGGCTTTGGAATCATGGTAATTCAAATACCTCAAATAGACTAACGTATGTCAAAAACCCTTTCAAGAATACTTTTAATCCTAGGGGTTGTTGCATCTATAATTTCGTTAGTTTTTTCATTTGCTAATGCGCTAAAATATAGTGTTGATTTTCAATGGAGTCCAGCCGTTGCATTTTGGAAAGGAATAAATCCTTATGACATTTCAATATCTTCGGAACGAAACAATTACATTATCTTGACCCAGGATCCCAACTATCTTCATGCATTGTATATTTTGTTTTACCCCTTTACCAATTTATCGTTCAATATTTCAAAGGGTATATGGGCGGTTTTAAATATTGTATTCGCTATTTTATCTATCTGGGTTTCCAAAAAATTCTTTCAACTCACTATCAATGAAGTACTTTTGGTTTCTATAATATTTTTTTGTTCCACTCCATTTACAAATAATATTGGAAATGGCCAGCATAGTTTAGCCATTCTTCTTTCTGTACTTCTTTATTGGTCTTCAAAGCATAATCTAAATAAAATAATAAGCTTATTTATAATTGGATTAAAATATTCATTTGCACCCTTTTATTTTCTACACGCTATCGCTAAAAATAAAATATTTATTCCTATAGTGATTTTCTTATACTTATTATCTGCTTTTTTATTTAGTTATATTCTAAAAGAAAATTTCACACTCATTGGGTTAATAAAGCCCCTCTCGGTAGCACAAAATAAAACCTCTTATGGGGTATCTGATTTTTATAGCTTAATAAAATTATTCTTTAATCTTCCTTTTTATTTCACAATTGGTATCTCATTGTTTTTGGCTGTAATAATTCATCTTGTTTTTTATCAATATGAAAACGAATTTCATATTTCCATTTTATCAATTGCATCATTACTCTTATTTTATCATCTTATTTATGACTATGTTTTTTTGTTACCCCTGTTGATTCAATTCATTAAGAATTTCGATAAAATGTCAATATTTGTAAAATTAGTTTTATCTACTTGCTTGTTTTATTTTTTTTATTTCTATAAAATATTATTTAAATTAAATCTTGAAAATCATTTGTACACTAAATTATTTAGCACCTCAATTTTGCTTTTTACCTTTATTTTATTATTTACTAAATTCTCAAAAAAGAAAACTGTTGAAGTTTTGATTCATCACTAAATATTTAGCTTATTTAAAAATTTTAATTCCTGCGCTATTTTTTATCATATCATAGTCTGTCTTAAAAAAAATCCTTTGTGATTCAGTCTTCTTCATGAAAAACATCCTCCTCATCACCCCTCACTATCCACCCTCCAACCTTGCAGCCGTGCATCGTTCCAGGTTGTTTGCGCAACATCTGCCAGCTTTGGGTTGGAACCCCATCATCCTTACTGTTCATGAGAATTATTATGAGGAGGCCCTTGATTGGAAACTTCATCAACTCTTGCCAAAAGTTCAGCGCATTGAAAAAGTATCAGCTTTTAAGGTAACAAAACCGCGCCTGATTGGAGACGTTGGCCTGCGTGGATATTTCCAGCTGCGCAGGCGTGCACAGGAACTGATTCGGTCAGAAAAAATCGACTTTGTTTATATTCCCATTCCTTCCTTCTATATGGCCCTCCTCGGGCCTTATCTTTTTAAAAAGATCGGTGTTCCTTATGGTATTGACTATATCGACCCCTGGGTTCATGTATTTCCCGGTTCTGATAAAATCCTTTCCCGCCATTGGTTCACCACCCAACTCGCAAAATTCCTCGAACCCATTGCAGTTAAACATACTTCATTGATTACCGGGGTTTCAGAGGGTTATTACAAACCTGTTCTGGACCGGAATCCCCATCTGAAGGAACAAGCCCTCACTGCGGCAATGCCTTATGGAGGTGAAGAATCGGATCATGATTTTATTAGGAATAGACGGAAGGAGGATAGTTCACCTCCCCATCCTTCGGCTGGTAAACTCAACCCTTCAACCCTTTCAACCTCTTCAACCCCTTCAACATTTAAATTTATATATGCCGGCGCAATGCTCCCCAAGGCATACAAGCCATTGGAGGAAATATTCAAGGCATTGAACAGCCTTCAAACCACAGGTCTTGGTTTACCATCCGATGGTGAACTTGCAGGTTCAAGCCTTCAACTGAATTTCATCGGCACTCTCGGAACCATCAAACCCTTTGCAGAAAAATACAAGCTCTGGGGATCTGCTGTGCTGGAGCATCCAGACCGCATACCCTATCTCGATGTATTGACTGAGCTCGACGCTGCCGATGCGGTGTTCATCCTGGGCAGCACCGAACCGCACTATACGCCCAGCAAGGTCTACCAGGCAGTGCTTTCCGGTAAACCCATCCTTGCTGTTTTGCACGAGTCCAGCACTGCGGTTCGCGTATTACGCGAGTCGAGGGCCGGGATTGTTGTCAACATGAAAGGGGAGGAGGATCTTGATACATTGTCTGCCCGTTTCCTGGAAGGCCTGAAAGAGTTCATGGTCTTCAAACAGACATTCGATCCAGGCAAGATCAACCGCGCTGCTTTTGAGCAATATTCGGCCAAAGCCGTTACTACCCAGCTGGTGGAAAAGCTGGATCTGATTGTTTCTTCAGCAGCGGGGAGGGGGTAAAAAACGTTTGGTTTAAGATGTTTTCAACTGGCTAGGCTGAAATGTTGAATATAGTTTTGTGTCAAAATAAGTGGCATGAAATTATTGGATCCCAGGTCAGATTTTTTATTCAAACGTTTATTTGCAGACAATCCAAATCTCTTGATGGATTTGTTGAATGCAACTGTAAGTACCCCGTTTCTCCTACAATTTAAAAGTTGATAATTCGGGTTTTAATTGTTTCATTTTCCATTCATTCGGTGTCAGATTTCCAAGCGACT
>Ga0222712_10003492_pt1 | contig 17070 bp, 12 predicted proteins | sample C33_657DmetaG_FD_165043 | JGI IMG/M metagenome (GOLD analysis project Ga0222712, IMG submission 165043) | Estuarine water microbial communities from San Francisco Bay, California, United States - C33_657D | ecosystem: Environmental > Aquatic > Marine > Unclassified | place: USA: California...
CCGTCACCATCGGTGTGCATCTTGTCCTGGCTGTTGATGTACCAGCCGAGGTGCACATGGGTGTCGATGAGTCCGGGGAGTACGGTACGATCGCCGAGATCGATGCCCCCCGCGGGGAGCGGGCCAACGGAAGGCTTGATCGCCGTAATGCGTCCCCCCTGCAGCACGATGTCCTGACGGACGAGTACGCGCCCGGTGCCGTCGAGGACGCGGGCGGCGCGCAGTACGCGCGGGGCGTTGGGCGCGACGGTCGGGGCGGGAACGGATTGCGCCGACAGGGTCGAGGCGAGGCCCGCGAGGAGGGGAAGGAAACGCACAGTGAGCATGGCCGGTGTGGAGGGGGCAGCAGACCTGGGGAAATGATCGCCAACCGCAGGGCCTCGCAAGGCGTGGCGCGGGTTACCGGGCGACTGCCGCCGCTTGCCCTCGGCCGTTCAAGCGGCGAGCGTTCGGCGACGCGTTTCACCATGGGGCAACCGGCCGGCGCCCGTCGGTCGCCCCCACCCATCCGACCCGACACTCTCCGAGGCAATTCGATGATCCGTCATGGCTCCGCCGTCTGGAACGGCACCATCAAGGAAGGCAGCGGCACCGTCACCACGCCGAGCGGCGTGCTGAACAACACGCCGTACTCCTTCAAGCTCCGGTTCGAGGACGAGAGCGGCACCAACGGGACGAACCCCGAAGAGCTCATCGCCGCCGCGCACGCCGGCTGCTTCTCGATGGCGCTCTCGGGTCAGCTCACCCGTGCGGGCTTTACGGCCGAATCGCTGGCCACCTCGGCTGCGCTCACCCTCGAGCAGAAGGATGGCGGGTTCGCCATCACGACGGTGCACCTCACGCTCGACGCCAAGGTGCCGGGCATCTCGGCCGAGCAGTTCCACGAACTGGCCAACGCCGCCAAGGCCGGCTGCCCCGTGTCGAAGGTGCTGAACGCCGAGATCACGCTGACGGCGACGCTCGGCTGATCCGGTCGGGTTCGCGGCATCGGGCGCGTCTCCCGCACGGGTGGCGCGCCCGCTTTCGTTCGTTATATATTCATACTTGTGTAAGTCTGAATAGTGTTCACTCCGGAGACGCAGCATGGCCGCGAAGCGGATGGGTCCCGAACTGTTGGAAATGGTCGCCGAGCGCTTCAAGGCGCTGAGTGATCGGGCGCGCCTGAGTCTGCTGCAGGAGCTGCGCGGTGGGCCGCGTACGGTGAACGAGCTCGTGGAGGCCACGCAGATGGGGCAGGCGAACGTCTCGCGGCACCTGTCGCAGCTGTTCGCCGCCGGCCTGGTGTCGCGCGAGCGCGACGGCGTGTACGTGCGTTACGAACTGGCCGACAAGGACGTGCTCAAGCTGTGCGAGCTGGTGTGCGGCCGTATCGAGACGGAGCTGACGGAGCGGCGGAGGGTGATCGCGGGGAGGTGACCGCGGAGGACTGCGCACGCAGACCAGCCGCGACGAACGAAGCGCGAGCTTGCGTAAAGCAAGCTCGCGCTTTTCCGTTGCGGTGTCGGCTGGCATAGTTCAGCCGCAGTTCACCCCCCCACCATCTGCTCCAGCGCCGCCATCGGCACTGCGCCCACCTGCCGTGCCACTTCCTGACCGCCCCGCATCACGGTGAGCGTGGGAATGCTGCGGATCCCGAAGCGCATGCTCACGCCGGGGTTCTCGTCGGTGTTCACCTTGGCCACCAGCACCCGCCCCTTCTGGCGGCGGGCGAAATCGGCGAACACCGGCGCCATCATCTTGCACGGGCCGCACCAGTCGGCGTAGAAGTCGATCATCACCGGCACGGTGCTGCGCGATACCACCACATCGAAGGTCGCATCGGTGAGTACCACCGGGGCGTCCACCTGCAGCGCACTCTTGCAGGTGCCACACATGGCAGTGGCGCTCACCTTGTCCATGTTCACGCGGTTCAACTTCCCGCAGGATGCGCACGGCACGATGGCGTGCCGTGCGGAGGTCTCGGTCCCACTCATGCAAGGCTCCGGCTGAAAGGGCTCAGCGTGTAGTCTGAGCAGGGGCACGGCACCCGAACAAGCCCAGCCGCCCCAGGATCTTCTCCAGCGGGCAGAAGTTGGTAAAGCTCGACTGCAACAGGTTGAAGCCCACGAAGGCCGTGAACCAGAAGAAGTTGGGCGATACGGTGAAGCCCAGCACCACCGACAGCAGGATGAACACGCCGGCAAAGCGGCGAATGACGTTGTCGTTGCACATCAGTCCACGGTCTCCGTGTGAAGTGGGGAAAGCGGGAGCGCCGGCGCCTGCTTGCGCAGCTCCCAGTAGAGCAGGGGCACCACGACCATCGTGAGCAGCGTGGCCACCACGGCACCGCTCATGAGCGCCACGGCCAGCCCTTGGAAGATCGGATCGAGCACCATCACCAGGCCGCCCACGACCACCGCCGCCGCGGTGAGCGCAATGGGCCGGAAGCGCACCGCGCCCGCCTCGAGCACGGCATCCACCAGCGTCCGGCCGCGCGCTTCTTCGAGCTGGATGAAGTCCACCAGCAGGATCGAGTTGCGCACGATGATCCCGGCGAGCGCGATCATGCCGATCATGCTCGTGGCGGTGAAGAACGCGCCGCCGATGGCGTGCCCCGGCAGGATGCCGATGAGCGTGAGCGGAATGGGCGCCATGATCACCAGCGGAATGGTGAAGCTCTGGAACCACCCCACCACCAGCACATAGATGAGGATCAGCACGATGGCGAACGCGAGCCCCAGATCGCGGAACACCTCGATCGTCACCTGCCACTCACCGTCCCACTTGATCGCCGTTTCACCGAGCGATTCCGGCTGCACGGCGTTGTAGATCCCCACCGACGCGCCGTTCACGCGAATGGCCTCGATCTCGCGGTTCATGTCGAGGATGGCGTACACCGGGCTTTCGATCTCACGCGCCACATCACCGGTCACGTAGATGGCCGGACGCAGATCCTTGCGGATGCGTGCGCCTTCGCGCGTTCCGTGCACCACGGTGACGAAGCGCCCCAACGGCTGCGGGCCCTGCATGGTGGCGATGGGGAGCGTCAGCAGCGCCTCGACGCTTGAACGCTGCGCCAGCGGTAACCGCGGCACGATCGCCACCGCCTCCTTTGCTGTCGGCGTGCTCGCCAGGCCGGCCGGCGCGCCGCTCAACGCGAGGTACAGCGTCTGCGTGATCTGCTCCACGCTTGCTCCCACCTCGGCGGCCCGCATGCGATCCACGCGGAACGTGCGCTTCTGCTGCGGCGCCTCGACGGTCCAGTCGACGTCCACCACGCCGGGTGTCTTTTCGAAGACCGCCTTCACCGCCTTCGCTGCCCCGAGCCGCGACGCGTCGTCGGCCGCATACACTTCGGCGACGAGCGTACTGAGTACCGGCGGGCCCGGCGGAATCTCCGCCACCTTCGCGCTGGCCGCATACAGGCGGGCGATGGAATCCACCGCCGGGCGCACCGCCACGGCGATGTCGTGTGACTGACGGTCACGTTCGCCCTTCGGCAGCAAGTTCACCTGCACGTCGGCCACATTGGCGCCGCTGCGCATGAAGTAATGGCGCACGAGGCCGTTGAAGTTGAACGGCGCCGCGGTGCCCGCGTACACCTGCGTGCTCACGACCTCCGGCACGGTACCGAGATAGGCTGCGATCTCCGAGGCCGCGCGATTCGACGTTTCGAGCGACGTGCCTTCAGGAAAGTCGAGGACCACCTGGAATTCACTCTTGTTGTCGAACGGCAGCATCTTCACCTGCACGGCCTTGATGCCCACCAGTCCCATGCTCCCGATCAGCAGCGCCAGCACCACGCCGTAGAAGGCGAAGCGCGTGCGGTGCTGCTCGATGAGCGGCGTCATGATGCGGTGGTACAGCTTGTCGGTACGGCTGCCCTCTTCGGGCGGATGCTGGATGGAACCGTGTCCAGCCACCACGTGCCCCTTGAGGAGGCGATACGCGAGGTACGGGGTGACGATGAACGCCACCGCCAGCGACGCCAGCATGGCCACACTCGCGCCCACCGGAATGGGACGCATGTACGGACCCATAAGCCCGCTCACGAACGCCATGGGCACGATGGCCGCGATCACCGTGAAGGTGGCGAGGATCGTGGGGTTGCCCACTTCGTCGACGGCGTCGATGCTCGCGATGTCGGCCGGGCGGTTCCCCATCTGCAGGTGACGGTAGATGTTCTCCACCACCACGATGGCGTCGTCGACCAGGATGCCGATGGAGAAGATCAGCGCGAACAGCGTGATGCGGTTGAGCGTGTAGCCCAACGCGTAGTACACGAACAGGGTGAGGGCGAGGGTGACCGGCACGGCCACCAGCACCACCAGCGCTTCACGCCAGCCGAGGAACAGCCAGATGAGCAGGGTGACGGAGATCGTGGCGATGAACAGGTGCAGGATGAGTTCCTGCGCCTTCTCGCCGGCGGTCTCGCCGTAATCGCGCGTGACGTCGAGCTGCACGCTGGCCGGCACCAGACGCCCCTTCGCCTGCTCCACGCGTTCGAGCACGGCGTGCGTGACATGGGTGGCGTTGGCGCCCTTTCGCTTGGCGACGGCGATCGTCACCGCGGCCTCTGACGCCCCCTTGCCGGTACGATGCGAGACATAGCTGGTCACGTCGCCGAAGTCGTCGCGCACGTCGGCCACGGCCCGCAGGTACACCGGGGCGCCGCGGCGATTGCTCACCACGATGCTGCCCACCTCACGGGCATTCGTGAGCGGCGCGCCCACGGCGATCTGCGCCACGCTGTCGCGCGCGGTGAGCTCGCCGGCATCGAGGCGCGCGTTGGCCTGCTTGAGCGCCATCGCCACTTCGCCCGGCGTCACGCCGCTCGCCGCTAGGCGCGCCGCATCGAGCACGACCTTCACCTGCTTCGGCGCGCCGCCGGTGACGAACGTTTCCGCCACCTCCGGCACGGTGCGGATCTCGTCCTCGAGATGCACGGCGATCTGACGCAACGTGTTGGCGTCGGTGGTCGTACCGTGCAGCGTGAGCGCCAGTACCGGAACGTCGTCGATGCTGTGCGCCTTCACGATTGGCGGCATGGCACCGGCCGGCGCCTTGTCCATCGCACCGGTTAGTTTCGCCTGCACACGCGTCACACTGCGCTCCTGATCCTCTCCCACCTTGAAGCGCACGGTCACCATGGCATAGCCATCGCCCGACATGGTGTACACGTGATCGACGCCGGGCAGCTCCATCATGCGCTGCTCGATGGGACGGGCCAGCAGATTCTCGGCCTCGGCCGGCGACGCGCCGGGCATGGCCGAGATCACGTCGATCATCGGCACCGAGATCTGCGGCTCCTCCTCACGGGGCGTGGCGATGAGTCCCAGCACACCCACCGCCAGCGACGCGAACGTCACCAGGGGCGTGAGCTTGCTGTTGAGGAACGCCTTCGCGACACGTCCCGAGATGCCCCAGGACTTGATGCTGGTCATGCGCCCGCCTTGGTCGGCGTCGCTGCCGCCGTTTCGGGAATCACGATGACTTCACCGGCCTTGAGCCCGCCGGTCACTTCCGCATGCGTCGCGGTCACCGTGCCCAGTCGCACCCAGCGACGGTCGTCCGCGCCATTGGCACGGACCACCACACCCACGAGGTCGCCATCACGCATCAGCGCCGACACGGGGACCACGATGCCGCTCGTTGCGCCCAGCGGCAACGAGAGGGTCGCCGCGCTTCCGGCGCGCAGCGCACCGTCGCGGTTGCTCACGGTGGCGTTCACGGTGAAGAGATTGCCCGCGTTGGCCGGCACGACGCCTTCGATGGTGGCCGTCACCGGCTGACCATCGATCGTGGCGGTGAGCTTCGCGCCGCGCGCGAGCCCGCGCACTGCGTTGGAGGGCGCGGACACGCTGATGCGGAGACTCGACGCATCCTGCACCGTGACCAGCGGCATGCCCGGCGCCGCGAAGGTACCGGGGTCGGCGTGACGCATGGTCACGATTCCACTGAACGGGGCTCGCACGGTGGCATAGCTGCGCACGGCATCGAGTTCGCCCGCGCCGGCCTTCGCCGCCCGCAGGCCGGCTTCGGCGCGCGCGAGGCCGGTCATGGCCGCATCGTACTGCGCCTTCGTGGCCGCACTGTCGTTGTACAGCGCCGTGAAGCGCGCGGCATGCGCCGTCGCTTCCTTGTGCATCGCTTCCGCGTCGGCGATGGAGGCCGACACCTGTGCTGCCTTGGCCGTGAGGTCGCGGGCGTCGATCTCCGCCAGCACCTGCCCGGCGCGTACCACGTCCCCTTCGTGCACCGGTACGGCGGTCACCGTGCCCATGAGCTTCGTGCTCACCATGGCCTGCTGCATCGGTTCGGCCACACCACTCGCGTCGAAGGTCGTGGCGATGGTGGTGTCCTTCAGCGTGAGGGGCGTGCCGTTCACGCGTGCCGGCACCGCCGATGCGCGTTCGTCCTGCTTCAGTTCACTGCCGCATGCGCCGAGCACCAGAGCACCCGCGGACAGGCCGGTCATCAGCAGCGCCGGTACGCGGCGCGAAGTCTTCGTCGTCATACGGTCGGATCCTCGTTGCGGATATCGTTGGAAGAGGCCCTGGTCGCCGGTTCGAGCTGCGCGAGCGCGCCGGGGTCGGCGCCGAGGGCGCGGCGATGCTGGGCGAGAGCGTCGATGAGCGTGTAGCGGGCGGCGGATTCGGCGAGAGCCGCACCGGTGGCGGCCGTTTCGGCGCCGAGGAGTTCGGCGATGGTCGCGAGCCCGCCGGTGTATCGCTTCTCCACCAGGCGATGCGCTTCACGGCTCTGGGCCGCCGCGGTGATGGCGAGATCGAGCCGCTGCGAGGCCAGCGTCACGGCGCGCGCGGCGGCATCGGCTTCGACGCGGGCATTCGCCTGCGCGGCTTCCTCGCCCGCCTTGGCGCTGCGGGCTCGGGCGGAGGCGCCGGCCACGTCGGCGAGTTCGTTGGCGCCGCCGAACAGGGACCACGAGCCCATCAACCCCACCGTCCAGTTGGGCTTCCCGGCGTACAGGGCGGTCGGCGAGTTGTAGTCGTAGCGGGCGAACCCGTTCACGCGCGGCAACAGCGTCGCGGTGGCGCGCTGCCGATCGGCGGCCGCCGCACGCGCGCCCAGCTGCGCGGCGCGTACGTCATCGCGCTCAAGCGGCGTGTTCGTCTCAGCAACCGCCGGCTGGCTGGCCCGCGCAAAGGCACGGACGGCCGAATCGCTCGGCAGCGATGCCGGGAGTGCCACGAGCACCGTATCGCTGCGCCCGAGGAGCATCGCCAGCTGCTGACGCGCCGTCACCGCCTCGTTGCGGGCGGCGAGCAGCTGCGCCTCGATGTCACCGGCCCGTACACTGGCCTGCAGCTGGTCGGCCTTGGTGACCAGGCCCTGGCGCACCATGCTCTCCACCTGCTTCACGGCCGCATCGGCGGCGCGCTTGGCCTGCGTGAGCATGCCGACCTTCTCCGAGGCCAGTACGGCTCCGTAGTAGGCCTTCACGACCATCGCCCGGGTGTTCACGGCCGTCCAGTCGGCCATGGCGCCCGTGGCCTCTGCGGCAGTTCTGGCGGCCCGCCATCCGGTGAGGGCGTCAGCGTTGAAGACGGGGACCTCGAACACGAGGCCGCCCGTCACGTTGTTCACCGGCGCCGGGTCGTTGAGCCGGGCCGGGTCGAAGGCCGCCGGCGTCACGGCACGCTGACGCAGCGTGGTTCCGAAGGCGCCGATGGGGTCGGTGGTGCGGACGAACCCACCCTCGACGCGCGCCGAGGGAAGGATGCCCTTGAGGGGAAGCGCCGCCTGTGCGCGGCTGCTTGCGGCATTGGCCGTGGCCTGCCGGTTGGCAAAGGCCCCGCGGTCGGCCTCCGCCAGCGCGTCCGAAAGCCGGAGCGGCTGGAGAGCCGACTGCGCCGCGGCGAGCCCCGGAAGGGCCATTGCTGCGGCGGCGACCAGAGAAAGGGATATAGTTTGCATATGTACATATTACTAAATATGCATATAAGGAAACGCAAGTCGCCCGTACCCGGGACCCAAAACTCGAACCCGGAACCCGGAACTGATCCGTTCCGGGTTCCGGGTTCGGGTGGTGGGTTTCGGGGATCAACGGCCCCGAGTGCGGCTTACTTCCCCAGCGTCCGCTCGAAGAAGGCCCACACGCGGTTCCAGCTGTCCACCTGCTCCGGCGAATCCTCGCGCTCGAGCGTCGTGCGGTTCACCCGGCGGCTGAACGTATGCCCCACGCTGGTGGGCCCCGGCGTGGGGTTCACGTACACCTTGGTTTCCGACAGCTTCGGCTGACGCGCCTGGAGCGCATCGATGAGCGGGCGCGCCTCTTCGAAATTGACGTCTTCGTCGTTGGTGGCCACATGCGCCAGCAGCGGCACCTTGAGGCTGTCCACCCAATAGTAGGGCGAACGCCGGATGTACTCAGCGCGCTGCTCGAACGGCAACCCACGCACGGCGGCCTGCGTGGAGAACGACCGCTGGTACGACGGCCCCTTGAACGAGAGGCGGAAGAGCAGGTTGGTGACCGGCACGATCGCGGCGCCCGACTTGAACGGCGATCCCTTGCCTTCGCGCGTGACCAGCAGCGCCGTGATGTAGCCGCCGTGGCTCCAGCCCATCACGCCGAGGCGCTCTGGGTTCACGTACGGCAGCGCCTTCAGCACCTCGGCGGCCGACTCTACGTCGTCCACCTCCATGCCGCCGTAGTCGATGGCGTCGTGAAAGGCCTTGCCATAGCCCGTGCTGCCGCGGTAGTCGGGCGTGATGATGGCGTAGCCGCGCTGCACCGCTTCACGGATGAACGGCCAGTAGTTCTGATCCATGTTGCCGTGCACGCCGCCGTGCACCCAGACCATGGCGGCGTGTTTCCTGGGGCCCTTGGGATCGAGCGGTTCGAACAGATAGGCGGGGATTTCCAAGCCGCCGGCCTGACTCTTGTACGTCACCTTCGAGAACTTCACCACGCCGTTGGCGCGTGCCGCGAAGATGCTGTCCGTACGCGCCTTCGCCTTCATCTGCTGCTCGTAATTGGCCACCGGATGGTCTTCCGGGCGGTTGCTCACGTACAGCTGGCGGGCGCGCGCCGAGTCCATGGCTACCGTCTGGCGGCGGCCGGCGGGCTCGTCATCCTGCGCACGAGCGGGGGCACTCAGCGCCCCGAGCAGAACCGTCGCCGCGAGGGAAAGGCGAAGAGATGTCATCGGTCTCGAAAGGTGAGTGGGACGAAGGCGGTACGGTCGTCAAACTGGACCGACCCGCACAGATTACGCAACGGGATCAGGCACCGCACGATATACCGTCGTGCCGTGCCCCGCACTTCTCGACCACCGCCCCGCGTATGCGCCTCTGTGTCAGTCTGCTCCTCGTCGGCGTGCTGTCCTCGCTCGGTCCGTCATCGTTGTCGGCGCAGGCGCTCGCCCATACGCGCGGGGCGGCGGACGCGCGCCTGCCCACGGAAGGCGGCCAATCGGCCTTTGCCGCCATCGCCGAAATTGTGAAGCTGCTCGAGGCCGACCCGACCACCGACTGGTCGAAGGTGAATCTCGAGCGGCTCCGTCTCCATCTGCGCGACATGGATCTCGTGACGCTGCGCAGTTCGGTGACCGCTACGCCCGTCGACGGGGGCGCGACGTTCGTGGTGCGCGGCACCGGTGACGTGGTGGGAGCGATCAAGCGCCTGACGGGCGCCCACGTGTCGATGGTGGAGATGATGGGCGGGCCGCGTGTCGTGCGCACCGAACTCCCCGACGGCGTACGGCTCGTGGTCACCGTGCGCGATGCCAAGGACGTCGCCGGCGTGGCGCGCATCCGCGGGCTGGGCTTCGTCGGCCTCATGGCCAGCGGCGATCATCACCAGATGCATCACCTCATGCTGGCGCGCGGCGAGGCCATGGCGGATCACGGGAATCGCTGACCCGGACATGGGGCGTACGGGCAGCGGGGCGCTGCGTCGACGCGTAAACTGAGGGCAGCCGGCGCCGCGGTGGTGCCGCCCCCCTCGATTCATCCCGCCATGTCCCGCTCATCTGTCCGTCTGCGCCGCCTGCGCGCGTGGGCGCTGCCCACGGCTGCGCTGCTGCTGCCGCTCGTGTCGGCGCCGGCCGCCACCCAGTCCACGATCGCGGCCGCGCCCGCCGACTCGCTGCTGGTGCGCTCGCTCACCTTCCGCAACATCGGCCCCGCGTCGATGAGCGGCCGCATCGCCGACATCGCCGTAGCCGAAGCGCCCCGCACCGTGCGCGGCGGTCGTCTCGGCGCGGTTATGTACGTCGCCGTCGCCACGGGCGGCGTCTGGAAGACCACCAACGCGGGGCTCACCTGGGCACCGGTGTCCGATTCCACCGGGGTGGGGTCGGTGGGCGCCGTGGCGGTCGCCCCCAGCAACGGCGACGTGGTGTGGATGGGCAGCGGCGAATCGAACAACATGCGCAGCTCGTCGTGGGGCGTAGGTGTGTTCAAGAGCACCGACGGCGGCAAGACGTGGTCGAAGCCGATGCTCCCCAAGTCGCAGCACACCGGACGCATCGTCATCGATCCGCGTGACCCGGACGTGGTGTACGTAGCCACGATGGGGCCGCTCTGGGCGCCGGGTGGAGAACGCGGCGTGTTCAAGACCACCGACGGCGGCGCCACGTGGACGAACACGAAGAGCCTGTCGGAGCACACGGGCTTCATCGACCTCGTGATGGACCCCGCCAATCCCGACGTGCTCTACGCGGCGTCGTACCAGCGCGAGCGTCGCGCCTACGGCTTCCTGCCCAGCGGTCCCGAGAGCGGCATTTGGAAGACCACCGATGCCGGGAAGTCGTGGACGCGCCTCACCAAGGGGCTCCCCGAAGGCGATCTCGGTCGCATCGGTCTCGCCGTGTGCCGGTCACGCCCCAACACGGTGTACGCCACCGTCCACGCCAAGAACACGGCGAACGGCATTTATCGCAGCGACGATGCCGGGGCCACCTGGCGGCAGCTCGACCGCAGCAACGGCACCGCGTGGTACTACTCGCAGGTCCGCTGCGACCCGAGTGACGCCGAGCATGTGGTGCGGCTCAACGTGGGCAGCACCGAATCGTACGACGGCGGCAAGACGTGGCGCCCGTACGCGGGCGGCGGCGGCGTGCATAGCGACCACCACGCGCTGTGGATCAACCCCGAGGATCCCGACCATCACGTGATGGGCAACGACGGCGGCGTGGACATCACGTACGATCGCGGCAAGACCTGGTACAACGTGGAGAACATCGTCGGCGCGCAGTTCTACGCCATCAGCGTGGACGATCAATGGCCGTTTTACCACGTGTACGGTGGGCTGCAGGACAATCAGACGTGGGGCGGTCCCAATCGCACGCGCAGCACCTTTGGCCCCACCAACGCCGACTGGAAGCGCATGGCGGGTGGCGACGGCTTCTTCAACGTGGCCGACGCGTTCGACCCCACCATCGTGTACGCCGAGTCACAGAATGGCGGCATCGTGCGCTATCACGCGAAGACTGGGCAGACGAAGGGGATCAAGCCCCCACAGCCCGAGGGCGAGCGGCACCGCTACAACTGGAGCGCGCCCATCGTGCCGTCACGGCATGTGGGGGGAACGGTGTACTTTGCCGCGAACCATCTCTTCAAGAGCAGCGATCGCGGCGACAGCTGGAAGACCATCAGCCCCGACCTCACCCGCAACCTCAATCGCAATCAGCTGCCGATGCGCGGCAGCGTACCGCCGCGCGATGCGCTCGGCCTGCACGAAGGCACCGCAGCGTTCGGCAACATCAGCGCGGTGAGCGAATCGCCGCGGCGCGCCGGTGTGCTCGTGGTGGGTACCGATGACGGCGTGATTGCGGTGACGCAGAATGACGGGCGTTCGTGGACGCGCGTGACGAGTTTCGCGGGCATGCCGGACACCACGTACGTGAGTGGTGTGCAGCTGTCGAAGCACGCCGAGGGCACGGTGTACGCCACCTTCGACGGCCACCGCAGCAACGACATGAAGCCGTACGTGTTCAAGAGCACCGACTACGGGCGCACCTGGGCCAGCATCACCGGCAACCTGCCGGCGCTGGGACCGGTACAGGTGATTCGCGAGCACCACCGTCAGCCGGGGCTGCTGTTCGTGGGCACCGAGTTCGGCGTGTACGCCACGGTGGATGGCGGCGCCAAGTGGATGCCGTTGCGCAGCGGCATGCCCAAGGGTGTGCCGGTGTGGGACCTCGCCATTCAGGAGCGGTGGAACGACCTCGTGGTGGGGACGCATGGTCGCGGGGTGTACATCCTCGACGATCTGTCGGCGCTGGAGCATCTCGCCGAGGCGAGAAAAGCCGGCGACGCGTACCTCTTCCCGGCGCGCAACGAGATCGCATTCCAGCTGGACGGCAGCCGCAATTCGGGTATGGGAAGCACCGGCTTCGAGGGGCAGAACCCCGAGCACGGGGTGCGCCTCGCGTATCTGGTGAACGGGGTGCCCGACGGCGCCAAGGCGAAGCTCGAGATTGTCGATGCGTCGGGGCGCGTGGTGCGCGAACTGCCCGCCAATACCAAGCCCGGTCTGTATCGCCCGGTGTGGGACATGCGTGTGGGGGCTCCGCTCACGGGTGCGGTAACGTCCACGCCGGCTGCGCCGGCGCGTGGTCCCGGTGGCGGCGGCGGATTCGGTGGCTTCGGCGGTGGCGCCGCGCGTCAGTACACGGCCGTCCCCGGCTCGTACACGGCACGGCTCGTCATCACGCCGGCAACCGGAGCGCCCACGGTGTTGACGCGCCCGTTCACGCTGCTCGCCGATCCCGAGCAGACGATGAGCGTCGCGCAATTGCGGCAGTTGGACGCGTTCCGCCTGGACGTGGTGAGATTCCAGCGCAGCGTAACCGACGCGCAGAATACCGCCGACAGCACGGTGAAGCGGTTTGCTGACGTGAAGAAGGCCGCGACCACCGACAGCACGAAGCTCACGCCGTCGCTGCGCACGCAGATGGCCGACGTGGAGAAGGTGCTCAATGCCTTCTCCAAGGAGATCGGCGTAGGCTTGGGCGGCCGTACGGCACAGTTGGCGGCGCGTCAGGCCGGCGGTCCGCCCGCCGACGACATGGAAGACGAGAACCGAGGTTCGAGTGGCGCGCCCGATATGACCTTCTCGGCGCGCAGCGGTTCACTGAATAGCGCGGTGAACGCGAGCTTCCCGGTGAGTGTCACGCAGCGCGCGCTGCTGGCAAAACTCCGCAAGGAACTCGCGGCGCAGCAGGCGGCGCTGGCAAAAGTGAAGAGCGACGGCCTGCCGGCGCTGGAGACTTCGCTCAAGTCGGCGGGTGTGAAGCTGCCCTGAATAGGGGAACTGCTCGGGGGAGACGCAGAGACGCAGAGGCGCGGAGAACCGATCGATGTTCTCCGCGCCTCTGCGTCTGTGCGCTTCCGACGGGCTGTTTCCTACCGAAAGATCGGAAGTGCCGGCGCCGCCCGCGGCTCCGCCTTGCGCCAGTCGCGGCCGAGCAGCGCCGCGATGGTGGCCGCCATCTGCGCCTGCTGCGTGGGCGTATTCACGCGCACGCCGAGCGGTGGCGTGTCCGGACCGATGACCGCGCTCCAGATGTACTGGGCGCCCTCCACCTTCTCGCCGTGATCGGTCCACTCGTCGCCCCAGCCGCGGCCGTGGTCGGTGCTCACGAGCAGCGTGGTCCTGTTGCGGGTGCGCGGGTCGCGTTGCACCCGATCCCACAATTCGGCGAGATAGCGGTCCACCTGCTGGGCGCTGCGGAGGTACATATCGTACCGCCCACTGTGCGCGTACTCGTCGGTTTCGCCGTAGCCCACGAACAGCACCCGAGGCCATTCGCGCTGGAGCGCCGAGCGCAGCACCTGCTGCATGGGGGCGTCGAACGCCACATCGGGCCAGAGCTTCGTGTGATCGCGGTACACGTTGCGCATGGCCGAGTTGACGACATCGTTGCCCGCCGGCACCCCGCGGTCCCATCCGTCGTACACCGGCACGCCGCTGCGCTCGGTATTGATGATGCGGCGGAACGCGTTCCACGTGGCATAGGCCGCCACGCGGCCCTTCAGCGCCGCGTCGCGGTTGAGCCACTCGAACACGGTGGTGTTCGGATTCGGCGCGTACCCATTGCTGTCGATGCGCGGGTCGAAGAACCCCGTGAACGTTTCGCTGTAGCCGGGATACGAGAAGCGGAACCGGTTCATGATCTGCGCCACGCTGCCGCTCGCGCTGTCGCCGAAGAGCTGCCCCCGTCTCGACACGGTGCCCCACAGGAACGGCAGCAGCGCCTCGCGCCGCGCCTGTGGGGTGTCTCGCCAGAACTCGCGCTTGAGTGCGGTGGTGTCCTGCACGTACTTGCGGCGCAGCAGCGTCGAGTCGGCGCCGCGGTACACCTCCTGCCAGCGGAGGCCATCGGTGAGCACGAGAATGACGTACTTCGTCAGGGCGGCCTTCGGCAACGGCTGGGTCGTCTGCGCGCCCGCGGCGCTGAGGCCGAACGCGGCGACAAGAGCGAGCAGGACGCTCAGTCGCTTCATCACCGGCGCGGTCTCCGCATGGTGGCAGCCTTCTCCACCAGCCGCCGCAATTCCTTGATGGGTTCCACGCTGTCGTCCACCTGCAGGCGCAGAACGACGTCGTTGTGCAGCCACACGCCCCCGTCCTTTTTCACGATGAGCATGGCGGCACTCTGCATGCCGCGCTTGTCACCGCCCGCCATCTGGCCCGCTTCCAGTGCGGCGAGCAGGCGGAACGACAGGTGCCCTTCGGTTTCCTCGAACGCCTTCACCATCGCGTTCACGACGTCGGGTCCGGCCAGGATGTTGCCCTGCGCCGTGCAGAACTTCCCCTGCTTGTCACCGGCCCATTCGCTGGCTTTGGGACCCGTATACGCGGCCACGTTGCCCTGCGCGTCGATGACGGCGAATTGCCGGCCGTACTTGGTCCAGTCGGTGGGCCGGGGATCGGGATCGCGCTCCCAGATCTGCTTGATCACGTCCGCCGGTTTCGCGCCGCCACGCAGCAACGCGATGGCCTGGGGGCCATAGCTCACATCGACGATGGCCTGCGTGGCGGCCACGCCGACGCCGGCTTCGGCCCAGAGGACCCCGTTGCCCACCGAGAAGACGCGGCTCTGTACCGCGCCTCCGACTTCGCCGGTGGCCGGATCGTAGCCGAGGATGGAGAAGGTGGCCACCGGCGGCCAGGGAGCCGGCGACAGGGTGGAAAAGCTCTTGTCGGCGCTTTGCGCGGAGAGGGCCGGCGCGATCGCGAGGCCGGCAATCAGGGAGAGGAGGGAGAGGCGCATGGGTAGGAATCAATGCAGGATCGCACCGGCGGCAACCGGAATCGGCGCGTCGACGGGGCGCGTGCCACCGGCTGGGGGCGGGGGGCAGGAGTTTGGGGTTGGAGGTGGTTCGTGCTTCGGCACTACTCCCAACCCATCACTCCCGCCTCCCGCCTCCCACCGGTGTATCGCGACGGCGTCGTTCCCGAAGGGGGTGAACAGCTCGTCGAGCCCCCGAGCACTCCACCGCCCCCGCGCGTAGCATCTGAGATCCCTCTCGAACCTACGGAGCCCCATGCACATCCGGCACACCACGGCGCTAGTCGCCGCCCTCCTCGCCCTGCCAGCCGCCGCCCACGCGCAGCAGCAGATCGATCAGGAATACACGGCCAAGATCAAGGAATACCTGCAGGACCCGCGCATCACCACGGAGCTCGTCGACCATCTGCCGGCGAGTGCCACCGTACCCACGCCGCTCAAGTTCCACGGGCGCATCGTGGGCACGCCGGGGGAGCTCACCTACGCCAAGGATATCCACCGCTACTTCGAGGCGCTCGCCAAGGCGTCGCCGCGCGCGAAGTACTGGACCATCGGCAAGACGGAAGAAGGGCGTGACATGGTGGTGCTGGCCATCGCCGACAGCGCCACCATTGCGAACCTCGACCGGTACAAGGCCGACATCGCCGCGCTCACCGACCCGCGCAGGACGAGCGAGGCCGAGGCGAAGCGGCTGATCGCGGGCACGAAGCCGATGTACTGGCTCACGAGTGGCATCCACTCGCCCGAGACCGGCGGCCCCGAGATGCTGCAGGAGATGGCGTACCGGCTCATCGTGCAGGAGACGCCGTACATCCAGGCCATCCGCAACAACATCATCACCTTCATCACGCCCGTTATCGAAGTGGACGGGCGTGAGAAGCACGTGGATACGTATTACTACAACAAGAAGCTCCCCGCCGGTGCCGCGCGCCTGCCGCTGATGTACTGGGGCAAGTACGTCGCCCACGACAACAATCGCGACGGCATGGGGCAGTTCCTGTCGCTCACGAAGAACGTGAACGACTTCTACCTGCAGTGGAAGCCGCAGGTGATGCATGACCTGCACGAGTCGGTCACCTACCTCTACAGCAGCACCGGCACCGGCCCGTACAACGACGCCATCGATCCCATCACGGTGACCGAGTGGTGGACCTTCGCGCAGGAAGATGTGCGCGAGATGACCAAGCGTGGCGTGCCCGGCGTGTGGACGTACGGCTTCTACGATGGGTGGACGCCCAACTACATGTTCTTCGCCGCACACACGAAGAACGCCATCGGCCGCTTCTACGAGGTGCAGAGCTACGGGCCGGACAATTACGAGGTGCGGCCGCCGGCGAATACGACCAGCCGCGAGTGGTTCCGCCCCAATCCGCCACTGGCGTACATCAAGTGGGGCCCGCGCAACAACACGAACATCCAGCAGTCGGCCGTGCTCATTTCGCTCAAGCACTTCGCCGACAACAAGGCCAACTACCTCGAGAACTACTGGATCAAGAACAAGCGGGCGATGGAGAAGGGCACCACCGGTGCCGGTCCGTACGCGTGGGTGATTCCCGCCGGTCAGAAGCGGAAAGCCGATGCGGCCGATGCGGTGAACGAGCTGCGCAAGCAGGGGCTCGAGCTGCATGTGGCCACCGCTGCGGGTACGTTCGGCGCCGTGACCGTGAAGCCAGGCGACTGGATCGTGCGCGGCGATCAGCCGTACCGTACGCTTGCCGACATGTACTTCAGCATCCAGAACTACACGCCGCAGAACCCGCGCCCGTACGATGATACCGGCTGGACGTTCCAGTTCATGCGCAACGTGATGGTGCTGCCGGTGAGCGAC
>Ga0222712_10003493_pt1 | contig 17068 bp, 31 predicted proteins | sample C33_657DmetaG_FD_165043 | JGI IMG/M metagenome (GOLD analysis project Ga0222712, IMG submission 165043) | Estuarine water microbial communities from San Francisco Bay, California, United States - C33_657D | ecosystem: Environmental > Aquatic > Marine > Unclassified | place: USA: California...
AGAAACAAACTGCAGGCACCCTCCTGGCATCCACCGACTGGTACATCACCCGTCAATTTGAAACGTCCCTGGAGGCTCCAGCCGAAATCCTGGATTACCGCGCAGCTGTTCGCCGCGTTTCAGGTGAGCGGGAAGTTCAAATTGCTGCTTGTGAATCTGTTGGTGATCTGGCTGAGCTGGTGACAAATGGTGGCCTGGAAGAGTGGCCGCAGCAGCCTGAATAATCTGTTTTAGAATGACGTTAAATAGGATTTGAATCTGTGGCATACCTTGGTGTTCAGCCAACCGCTGGTCAATATCGGAAACTGGATGATATTTCCGGTAGCTTTAATGGTTCTACAGTAACCTTTACCACTCAGGTTGGTGGGCAAAATGTCACTGCAGGTTCTGCCCAGTCCATTCTGGTTTCACTTGGCGGCGTAATTCAATCGCCAGGAACTAATTATTCGGTCAGTACAAATAGTATTACATTTGTAACCGCACCAGCGGCTGGACTTAGTTTTTTTGCCATACTTTTGGGAGAAGCTGTCAATACCGGTACGCCTTCAGACGGTACCGTTACACCAGCAAAATTAAGCACTGGCGGACCAAGTTGGAATAGCAGTGGGAATGTAATCCTACAAACAGCAGGAACAACAGCAGCACCCGCCCTCCAACCAACTGGCGACACAAATACTGGTATTTATTTCCCAGCAGCAGACTCTATAGGTTTTGTTGAAGGTGGCGCAGAAGCGGCTCGGTTTGATTCAAGCGGTCGATTTTTAGTTGGCACGTCTACGAGCCGTGGCAATGGCTCACTTCTGCAAGTTGTAGATGATGCTTCCAACAACCCAGCGCAATTTTTCTGTTCTCCTAATAACTCTGAAGGACCAAACGTATTCTGGCTAAAGGCAAGAGGTGGCTCAACTGGATCTCCTTCTATTGTTAGTTCTGGGGATACGCTTGGCCGGATGCGTTTTTCTGGCTATGACGGCTCCACTTATACAGAAGCCGCCTCAATCGTTACCCAGGTAGACGGCACCCCCGGCGCTAACGACATGCCAGGCCGCCTAGTGTTCTCCACTACCGCCGACGGAGCGAGCAGCCCAACGGAGCGGGCAAGAATTACTTCAAACGGTGATTTTCTTGTGGGCGCCACGAGTCGCACAAACTTTGAAAAGTTAGGCGCTGTACAAACCGGAAATGGTAATGCAGCATTATTTAGTTGCACTGATGCTTCGCTTACGGAAACGGTTTTAAGACTTAATGCAACTCGAAATACAACAAATAATACATATTATTTTCTGCAATGTTACAACGCAACAGCAGTAGCAAATAGACTGCTCATTGCTGACAGCGGAAATGTCACTAATGCCAACAACTCCTACACTGGTATTTCTGACATCAAATTAAAAGAAAACATTGTCGATGCTAATTCCCAGTGGAGCGATATTAAATCGCTGCAGGTTCGCAATTACAATTTCAAAGAAGAGACGGGTCAAGCAACACATCGTCAAATCGGCCTGATCGCCCAAGAAGTTGAGCAAATCTGCCCCAACTTGGTTGACGAATCATCCGACCGCGACGCCGAAGGCAACGACCTTGGCACCGTCACCAAGAGCGTCAACTACTCGGTGCTTTACATGAAAGCAGTCAAGGCGCTGCAGGAAGCAATGGAGCGGATTGAAGCCCTGGAAGCCAAAGTTGCAGCCCTTGAGGCGTCGTAGTCCTACTCACTAACTACAAACTGAAATGCCCAACTGGCTTTGGCGATCCGTAGTCGGTACCTCCTTGGCCATTGTTGTGCTTTCTGTTGCCCAGTGGGGTGCCTGTAGGTTCTACGTTCTCCCCAAGGTCTGGCCATGGTACGCCCGTTACGTTGGCACGCCTCAAGGTAAAGCGATTGATCCTGCACCGATGGGCTGCAATGACACCGACGCCAGAACCATCACCGTGATGATGGGTGTGTTAACCACGCTCATTAGTTTGAGTCGTAAAGCTGAATAGGGCGGCTGCGTTACAATAAACGCAACAGCATATTCGGTGTGAAAATTTCTAAAGCAGGTTTAGATTTAATTAAATCGTTTGAAGGACTAAGGCTGGAGCCTTATTATTGCTCTTCACAAGTTCTTACAATCGGTTATGGAAGCACAGGTCCCCACGTAAAAGAGGGGATGAGAATTACAGAATCGCAGGCAGAAGAACTTCTCCTTAAAGATGTCGCTCGTTTTGAAGACGCCGTCAATCGGTTGATCACAGTTGGTTTAAAACAGGAGCAATTTGATGCTTTGGTTTCCTTTGCCTTTAACTGCGGCACTGGAGCCCTGGAAGATTCAACTCTCAGGCGGCGCCTTAACAATGAAGAAGATCCAAATACAGTTGCCCAAGAAGAATTAAAACGCTGGACAAATGGAGGCCTTGCTGGCCTTGTGCGTCGCCGTAAAGCAGAAACAGATTTGTTCTGCAGTGGTGGATCGTTAGTATCCAAGGTCATTGACATCCGCTCAAGCCAGCAAACATGGTTCAAGAAAGAGCCAGTACCAAGTTCTGATCTACCTAAAGACAAGCTTGCAAAGGTTCACCAAGGCAGGGATTACAGAGGCTGCACAGTACTGCAGCAGAAAAACGGACACACACAGCTAGAACTTCCCGGTGGCCTTGGTACATGGTGGGTGTATGACAAGCACTTTGAGGGACTTGGTGGCCTCGTGATTGAACGTAAAAATGAGCATGTCTCAAAAGATCACATCAACAGGGGACTCTTGAATGTCCCATACCAATCACAACGGGATAACTACCGAGATGCCAGCCGCACCTGCTTCTCCAGTTCCTGCGCCATGGCAGCAATGTTCCTGAAGCCCGGAATTGTCAAAAGTGATGATGAATACATCCGTAAAGTCTTTGCTATTGGTGACAGCACAGACAGCAGCGTTCAAGTTAGCGTCCTAAAAAGTCTTGGCTTCAAGGCATCATTCAAAAAAAATGGAACACTGGAGAAGCTCAAATCAAACATTGATGCCGGTGTACCAATCCCCGTGGGGATCTTGCACCATGGAACTGCCTCTGCTCCCTCTGGTGGCGGCCACTGGATCTGCGTCATTGGTTATGACGACAGCCGTAAAACATTTACCGTCCATGACCCATGGGGTGAAATTGATCACAAAAGCGGCACTTACATCACCACAAATGGTAAGGGTCTTGAGTACAGCTACAATCTCATGAGGAGCAGGTGGACCGTAGAAGGACCTGGTACCGGATGGTTTATTGATTTCCTTTGAGCAATCCAAAGGAAAAGGTGTTACTATTTCCTTAGAAAATAACTGTTTCATGAACAAAGCAATTGAAGAGCTTGATGGCGGACTCAAAGCTCAGCTCGCTAGCCTGGCTGATGAAATCCGCAGCTCAGAAGAAACTCTGATTCGCACCAAAGAGGGTTACCTCAAGGTTCAAGGTGCCATTGAAATCCTTGGCATCCTCAAGCAAAAGCTTGCTACCGAAGAAACCAATCAACTGGTCGATGCCATTACTGAGCCGCTGGCAGAATGATGTTAGGAGAGTTCACGAAAGAACGTTATAAGGCTCTTGAGTTGATCGCAGATTTTATTCGTGAACCTTCACGAGAACTGCGTCTTAATGCCATTGTCTGTGATGTCAGCGATGAAGATCTGCGTTGGGTCACAGACAAGCTTCATTATTATTTACTTCGCTTATTAGAAGAAGCTGAATACGATCCAGCAGAAGATGAGGAAGAAATTTTAATTGGTTTAACTGATTGAGTAAGTGCCCCGGACAGGAGTCGAACCTGCACGCCTTTCGGCAACGAGGCTTAAACTCGTTGTGGCTACCAATTACACCACCAGGGCTGACGCTGCAAGCATAGCGCAAAGGGAAGGTGTATGCACCATATCTTTTGGTTAGGGTTTGTGAACTTCAATGTTTCACAGCGAAGAAGATTTCTTAGCTAACTTAATTGTTTTAACCCCTAAACTTGCGCGTCGAAAATTTCGAGAGTCAATCTTTGAGGCTTGGGAATGGAAGTGCGCTTACTGTGATCGTCAGCTGTGCAAAGATACTGCCACGATTGATCACATTGTTCCTAAGCACAAAGGTGGACACAACACCAGAAATAACCTAGCCTGTTCGTGTAATGGCTGCAATCGCTCTAAGGCATCTGAGCTTCCTTTTGTCTGGTTTAACGAGAATAATCGGAATTATTCCGATCTTAGGGCTGATAAACTGAAGAAATGGTTGGAGCAAAAACCTTGCTCAATCAGGATTAACAGCACAGATAACGCCATTCCATACCTGGCCAATGATGCAACAATCGGCTGGATCGCAACCTGATCCACAACAATTTGCACAAGGATATGCAGCCAAGGTTGCAGAAATCATTGAGCAAATGAAAGGCTATCGCAGCCCTGGTATGGGTGATCGCGCCCTCAAAGGAGAAGAAGGGATGGCGATCTCACCGGATCGTGCTCAGTACTACAAAGGCTGATGGCGGATCGAGCAAAGGCAAAGCGGCTCGCTAAGGAGCACATGAAGTGCAACAAACCACAGCGCGCTCCAGCTGGCGCCAAGCAAAAGTACATTGTCAAAGCCTGTGATGATGGGCAAGAAAAGATTGTACGGTTTGGTCTAAGGGGAATGGAAGATTATTTGCAGCACAAAGATGAAAAGCGCCGTGCTAACTTTAAAGCAAGACACAACTGCGCCGACAAAAAAGATAAGCTCACACCTGGCTGGTGGGCATGTAACTACAACTGGTGATTTTAATGGCCAAAATGGACAAAAAAAGCGCATGTTACACCGCACTTGTTCAGTCTCTGCGGGATACATCTTATCTGCTTAATCAAACCTACATTGTCCATTGGAACTTGATGGGCACAAAGTTCTATTCCATCCATAAGCTCACTCAAGATATGTATGAGGAGCTCCAAGGTGGACTCGACACCATTGCAGAACACCTGCGCTCAATGGACATCGCAGCCCCCAAGAGCGTAGAAGACCTCAACCTCTCTGCCCTGGCACCGCTGCCGGATGACTGCTTTGATCAAGATGGATTGATCGCGGCACTGGCAGCCAACACCGACATGCTAGCTGAGAAGTTCCATGCCCTCTCCCTGCAGGCAGAAGCGATTGGCGATCAGTTCACCCTTGATCTGGCTGTAGAGCGTGGCCGAGCACACAAGAAGTTTCAGTGGTTGCTCAAGTCCAACCTGCCCTGCGGTTGTGATCACTAAGGCATCAGGCTCCAACTGCGCCACCACTTGGTAATCACATATTTGTCGCCGCTGATGGGCGGGAGAGCCTCGTGCATGGTCTTGGGATTGGGCAAACCAAAGGGGTAAAGGTTGCTCCAGAAGACAGCCTTTCCCTGCTCTGGTTTGATCTTTAAGTTGAGATGCTTGAAGTAAGTTTCACCTCCCTCTTCCACATCATTTAGATACACCATAAAGGTCCAAGTTCTTTGGCCCATCCACTCGGTGTAGACGCCATATTCTTTGGTGCTTGGATAGAAAAAATCACAGTGTTCTTTGTAATATTGGCCTGGTTTGTAGCGTTGAATTTGGATTGTCTCACCCAAGAATGGATTTAAATTGAGCGCCCTGCCAATCTTGATGTCAATTTGATTGACAAAATCACTACTTTGCCACTCCAGATCCGCTGTCCAGCTGGTGCGATAATCCGTTGACAGTGCTTCATCCTTGGGGTTTGCCACGCAGCTGCGCCTAACCTTGGCGTCGGCCATGTCCATCAAGCCATAGCAATCGGAGGGACATAAAAAGTTTTTATATTCGTAGATTTTTGTGCAAGGAAAATAAATCTGCTCCGCACCTTTTGGAATATCAATGTTGTAATGCTTGAAGTAATTGATGTAATTAGGTTTTTTGGCAAAACCCAAGCTGTCTAAAATGTTGTTAGCTTCTTTCTCGGTAATCTCAAAAGCTGTCATCAAGTGCGAGCGCAATTGAGTTTTGCTGACGCCACCAAGCGCAGACTCGGTAATATTTTCAATTGCAGTCTGGCTGAGCATCTGTGTACTGAGGGTCTTTAAAATATAGTGGTTTAAGACTGAACAAGCAAGTGGAGTCTTTAATTTTGGTCTTTGGTTTGGTCTTTGGCGGAACTTACGCCATGGGCCTGGCCTTAACCAAGCCACACGGAAAGCACCATGAACGCGTCGCATCAGTTTCTCGCCCAGTACAAAAACGAGAGGCTCCCTCAACTGGTCCCTGGCATCTTTAGTGGGGCTCCAGACATTCCAGACTTCGCTGTTGATCAGCGTTACATCCCGCCTCAAAAGCCAGTTGCAGTCTAAAAATTGCCAAATGGTTCACCGCTGTTAGGATGTAATCACAGATTGGTAATTACCAATGGATGCAGGCGCTTTAGGGTTGAGCGTGGATAGCGAATTCGCAATCCATGCTGCAGCCATGGCGATTCGAGAACTGGATCGAGATGAGTTGGAAGAAGCTTTTATCGACATGCTTCACCAAAAACTTGTGGATCGCCAGCTGTTCCTCAGCATCCTCAAAGAACACGGCATTGATGCCGACTTCTCCTTCCAATACCAAACGGAAAGTCAACTCTCTTAAATCAAGATGGCAACGCGCACAATCAAAGGTACCCTGGACACCTTCCAGGTTGATGCTGGTTCTGAAATCACCTATCTGGGCAACACCTCTGCTGGCAGCACAGGCGGTCTCAACATCCGCGCTTTCCGAGTCAACCCAGGCAGCACCGGCGACATCAAGGTGACCCTGACCGTGACCAGTGGCATTGACACCATGGAAATCTTCCAAGAAGATTCCTACACAGCTGGCAGTGCCCCTACTGGCTACAAAAAGTTCAGCAACATTGTCCAAGCTGGTAAGGGCAAAGGCGCTGTGGGCGTGACCGTGACGGACGCCTCCAAGAACTACGTTGTGCTGCTGCGTCTGGACGGTTATTCTGAGGTTCAGTACACCGGTAGCGTGGTTGTTCCTTGATCAATTTGAAATCGATCATCCGTTCTTAGATCAAGATACGGTCCGATTAATTTGTGCTTATACGCCGGCCAGGACTCACTTGGGTTTTGGTCGGTATGCTGCGTATCGAGACCGTGGCGACCCGACCTGGCGCATTGGTTATGGCAGCTTGCGGATTGGCAAGCGGTTCGTCCATGGTGGCGATAAGGCGACTGAGATTCAGATCACAACACAGCTCATTGAAGATCTCAAGAAGCTGACGGATCTTGTTGTGCCCTGTGTCTACATGCCAATGAATAAGAAGAAGCGTGCAGCCATCATTAGTTATGCTCACAGTATTGGAATAAGTGCATTTAAAGAATGTTATTTACGTGAGCTCATTAATACAAATGCTAGTAAAAATGCCATTATTAAAGAGTGGTCTCCTTACATCAACAAGTGCTACTACCATGCCAACTCACTGCTGAGAGAAAGGCGGCGAGTTGAACTGAACTATTACCTGGCACCAGACAAAGAGATTGCAACCTTTTACCCGCACCGCTGCGAAGCCAAGCATCAGTGCCTGCTGAACCTCGCGGAAACCTGGCAGCACACGCCGAACCAGATCAAAGCAATTGAGTATCTGGAGCGGAAGTTTCTGGAGTGGGACCCCACAGGTGAGAGTCTAAGGCGATTTTGGAGATACTGGAATCAGGCGCCAGGATTGCTGGGATCTCCAAAGAATGTTTAGCTGTCCCGTTGATCCAATCGAGCATGTCAATTAGCTGGAGCTCGGGACAGTAATTGTATAAAATCTCGTCAGCTTTGTCCATACACCGGCTGCCTGGATAAAGCTATTTTAAGCAGAATCAAGTAACCAATTAGATCATTGATAACATCCTCATCTGATTCAAGTAGGCCAGCACCTTTTTGAATGCGGTTCAATTTGTCGTCGATGCGGACCAGGATCTGCTCAATAGAATCTGCTTTGCTGAAAATGCGGGTCGGACTTAGGGCGGAGTCACCATATTTCTTATTCTTTTCAATAAGCAGTCTCTTAATTTCGTCGCAGATAATTGAAATATGAGTCTGGGTATCAAACCAGATCTGATCGTTCAAGTTAAGAATGAAGTTGGTGTCTGGGTCCACGGTTTAGATCTGACAGAATGGTCTTATGAAACACCAGCTTAGCCAGAATTACGGCGTTGACAACCGTTACCGTGGCCTAGAAGAAGCCCAGGACAACGCGGCTGGCATGCGGTTTTTGTCACAATACATGGAGCGTGATCGCAAAGCAGAGCGCGATGACATCACTTCTCAACGACAGGGCGATGATCGTTTTGTGCTCGTTGCACAAGGCGGAACCATTCCAACCACTGCACTCCCCTATGAGCCAAGGGGTACTGCTAGTGTCGGCAATACTGACAGGCGGATTGGTTTCAGGAATCTTTTTCGCACTCAACCGTCTTAGCCAACAATATGACCAACGTGAGAAAAAATCTCACGAAATCGACGGGATGGATCAAATCCTAATTCCCGTGGCGGAAGATAAACAAAATAACCCCATGTCAGTGGAGTCTGAAACGTAAACAAACGATCACCATGAATCAGGTTTGCCCTGTCCTTGGGAATGCAAACCGGATAGTTCCACATCTCTGGCATCGTTCGGAAGCACTCATGGTTGGTTGAGAACATCAACCCTTCTGAAACGTTGCCCAGCTTCCACTCTCTGACCAGTCTCTTGAACCAGGCTGCTGTGGGGCTGATGCCATTGCTGCCGCCGCGCAGACCCCACTTCCAGGTCCCCCGTGGGGCGCTCCAAGAGCACCGCCCATAGGTGGGAGGGAACAGATACACCTTGCCAGTCCAAGGGATCTCCGTGTTTAATCCGTCATCTTCTTTGGTGTAAAAGTTTCTTGCCCTAAGAAACTGACCATTGGCAAGCTCTGTCGTACAAGGGTCAAGATCAATGTCACCAAAGAGCGCATCAATGTAAGGAAGATAATCAACTGGTGTTAGCCAATCTTCTTCCAGACGTTTGATAAATTGCGCATTTTTAAAGCGCTTGTACTGCTCAGATCTAATCAATGAAAGGCTCTACAGACTGCTCACGTTTGTAGTGTATGAGCGACATGTACTGCTCATCCTGAAGGACAAACAAAGCTTCTTTGTTGATGTCTAATGACTCGGCACGGGCGATTGCTTTCTGCATCACATCAGCAGGACCCTCCATGTCACGATCACGGAAGTCCTTAAGAGCTGTCATCAAAGCCGAGACCGTTAAGTAGAAGACAGAATCTTTCTCATCCTCTGCCCGTGGCACATAAATAATGGCGCCAGGGCCTTCCTGGGCGTAAAACTTATCGTAGAAGTCGCACATGTCCGAGCAGATGCGCTCGATCACAAGCTGAGCCATGCGACGTTCTGACTCAGTTGGATTCGCTTTGCTCAGGTGCTTGAGTAGTTTCTGACGACGATCGTTCATTGTTCTTAATGAATTGGCCTAGGCCGGAGCGGTGGAGCGTTGATCGGATCTTATCAAGTGGTTGATAGATCACAACCATCTTCTGCATGTTCCCAACCTTCTTGATGAGCTTTCCGCGCTCATCTTTCAGCTTGGTCAGCTCCCCCTGGCGAATTAAATATTCAGCAACACAACGATAGCGTCTTTTAGTTGCTAAGTCGATATCGGGAAACCGCTCACAAATTGTGGCAGGCTTCATGTCGCTAAACGTAATCCGAATTTGATCCGCCAGCGACAACCCGAGAATCAAGTCGTTGGTTGAAGTCTCATAACTTCTGACCAGCTCCAGGTAACGCCTAAGGTCTGGCGTTTCAAAGCTGCCCGATGGGGGCAGAAACATCTCAACTTGTTTTGCCAGGCTAGGGGTGAGCAGGTCTTTATAGTTTTCTACGGTCACATCCTCAATCACCAGGGCACTGAACCTGTAACTCAGGTACTTAACCGGCTCTCGAGGCTTCTCCTCCTCAAGAACCAGTCCATCGTCTGGTTCAAACCAAATGTCTGGATCCATTTGGACCTTATTTGTTGCCCTGTTGTTTGCGTAGTTTAACGGTTTTTGTGGCGTTGGCCCACTGATTTTCGTGGTCAAGCAGCAAAACCAGCTCGTAATACGTGCGAACAGGGTCCATGTGGTCAGCTACTTTCGTTATGGAGCGCCACCGGCTTCCGTAAAGTTCCTGTAACCTTTTAACGCACTTGCTCTCGGAGCCACCATAATTCTGTGCCTCCCACAACGCCTCTGCAAACAGCCGCTGCTGGTGCGTCATCAATGTATGTTTGAGAACGTCTGTGGACACTTTCTTGATAAGTTCGCTAAACTCATCAATATAAGGACTACATGAACGATGAGAAGGCCCATCACCTACGCAGAATTGTTGCTGATCCTGATCCTTGGACCCCTGGGCGTCATTGGGGTTCAGCATCTGGTAGGGTTCATCAACGATAGAATCACTATAGAGATTCATGTTAAAAAGTAAACGATATGGGCGGATCTCCAGGCACGGCACCCACAATGATGATGCCGGCACCGACGCCACCCCCAACTCTTTACCGCTCTGTCATCCCGGAAGAGGATTATCAGCGCGTTGCCGAACGCATGCAGCGAATCAATGAGCAGACTAAAGAAGCTCTGGCCCGAAGAGACGCAATGGTCGGTACCACTACTGACATTGCTAAGCGTGCTGCTGCTCGTGATGTGCTCACTGCTGCTGCGTACCAGTCAGCTTTACCTACAGGTGAGGGCACTGGAAAGTACGATGCAGTGAAGGCAGCTGCCGCTCAAGCCCTGGAGCTGGCCAAAGCCCGTAAGGAAGAAGCAGATAAGCAGCTGCCGATGCAGTCCACCTAAACCAGAGGCTCAGGTTCTGCATCTCCGTGGTAAGAAACCGGGAGGGGTTTGGGATCAAACCCTTCTATTTCGTCGTTTTCTGGTTGACCCACCCAGTCTTCATACACGTCCTGGAAAACACCATAATCATCAGCTGGGATCAGCATGAGAGCTTCTCCGTTCTCTAGCTGAATTTTGTAGTGAGCATGATTATCCGCACAGTCATCAATGATTTCTTCAAACCGGGCTTCAAAATCGCTAACGGTGATGACCTTCATTGATCCGATAAAACTGCTTTAAGCTTAGCAGATTTTTAATCGGTCACAATAGAGCCGAAATCAATTAATGTATCGGCGCCTTCTGTAACCAAGCGGAAGTCCAGTGACTCCTCAATGTCTTCAGCGACAAATCGCCAATCCGTTAAGAACGCTTCCAGTGTGATGGAATACGTTGTTTCCAGATAGCGAATGTCATTGGTAATTAAGATGATGTAGTTACCAGGACCAAGCACCTGGGGTGGGTAATCACCGTTGTTACCATCTTCTGAATCGTAGTCAATGCCCGTCTCTTTGTAGACGTATCCGCTGTCGTTGATTGGTAGCTCACGCCTGTGAGTACCATTTTCAACGATGTAAAAAGATAATAAAGTATTTTTATTAGTATTTGAAGTAAGAGAAAACTGACTGTAATTTTGCGTAAACTGAATCGCTCGGGGCCGCAGCAACCGTAACTTATAAAATGTTGACTGCTTACGACTCAGGCCACCGTGGGTGTTGCTAATTGTCAGTGACCTGAAGACATTGCTGAAGTCTCCAAGGTCAATCGGCGTATTAATTGAATCGCCAGGCTGCGCTGGCAGCGGATCACTTCCAAAATAAGAATTAGGCCCATATGAAGTGGGACCAGTCCCACCCACAGGGTAAGACTCAACCGTTCCCAAATTGTAGTAGCCTAAGTTAGTCGGTAGCGTTGTTAGAAACCGAGACATCGCGCATATTTAAACCAGTGTACAAACCGTCGGTACGCCCACTGGCTTGATACTTTTCTTCCATTATTGTAGCGCGCTCAGGATACATGCCCTCCATCTCAAGCGTTTCAATCATCTCATAGCTCATGGTTTTCTCAAGGCAACGTAATTCCAATTCAGCTTCTTCTTTGGTTGAGAAGTAAGGAGTTTGGTACACCTTACCGCCAACATAAATTGATCCTGTGTACTCAGGATTCTTCAGGTGGTAGCAGCTCGGGAGAATCTGACTTGTTTTCTGCGTTGGCTTTGAAGCGGACATAATTCAACTGAACTTTTTCGACTTTTGTTGGCTCAGGTATTGATATTAGCTGGCTTAAACGCAGATGGCGCGGGTTGCAGCACAGGATGTCGCAACCTTTTTTATGTTGAATTCGATAGCGACCCACATAACCACGGGCACTCCAGAAAGCAACGCGAGCTGCAGACTGCATGTTGCCCTTATGGAAAGGGCTTGGCATGTAGGCGGCGGTCTCTGTGTTGCCTTTTTTGGTGGCACCAGTCCAGAGCCAACAGTCGTCTGGACCCTTGATGTCCACCTTCATCCAGAAGTTGCGGACGGTCCAATACATATCGAAATCAAAGTTGGAGACATCAATGGTGCAGCGCCCCTTGTTGATCTCCTCCATGCAGTCCAAACATTCTCCCATGAGTCCAAAGTTGCCCTTGTGCTCCATCTTCCCTTTGTGGTGCCAGGGGCAGCAGAGGTTTCTCTGGTCGTCCAGCTCTTTTTTAAATTCAGCTGTCTCCTTGGGATGAGTCTCAAAAATCTCTTTGAGTCTTGAGTTGAGATCAGAAGTCATAAATCTCCTTGCGGCAAATGCGCCCGATGGTTTGAAGAGGAAGGTTGTAGTGAGCAGAGAGGCTGGAGTAAGTCCAATTTGCTGGGTCTGCCTCCCGCCTTCGCCTAATCTCACTTATTACATTGGGACTCACTTTGAGACCCCGCCTGCGTTGCGTCTCCATTTGGACATCGGATTTGGTGCCATAGAAAAGATGGCCCGGATTGATGCAGTACTTGGATTGACAGACGTGGCGCCGAAGCAGGATTGGTTTTTCTTCTGAGTAGAACCGATCCACCAGGGCCAATGCCAAGACTCGTGCGTCCCGACCTTTGAACTGAGGCCTGGCTGGGTGTGTGACGGTAAAGCTTTTGAGCAGAGGGTGGTCCGCCTTCTTGATGCACCAGCAATCCTTTACGCCGACTAGCTCCTGGAAGGTGTGCATGGCGTTTGCAAAGACGACCATGTCCTCTGTGGTCAGGTACTCGTCACGGAAGACCGAGACGTAGTCCATAGGGCAGTTGCAGGGGAATTTTTAGCCTAGGCTGAGATCCCCCTTGTGTCAAGGGGAATGGGTTCGAACATCTAGTTTTTCCAAAAAAAGCCCTTATTTCACTTATTAGAGATTTGTTGTGGTCCTAATCTGTACAAACATGTTCAAGCCACTACAGAGTTCATACAGATTAGGACATCAACAAATTCCCCCTTAGTGAAAATGCCCTCTATTTTGGAAAAAATAGATGATGCAACGCGACCCTAGCAAAACGCCTGCCTGGCAACGACTCTTAAATCAAGTCCAACTGCGACTCACTCTCCCCTGCCTGCATCAGAAACTGTTTTGAAGTATTCCTCATACATTTCAGCGTAAGTTTGGGCCACATGCCATGGCTCTGTGTACCTACATATGGATTTAGAAGCATTACAAACCCTATAAACCTGGTTGTTATGGCTGTCAAAACCAAATTCAATCGTGGTCCCGTTCGGGTAAGTGGTAACAACGTCCATTAATCCTGTTGGCCGATGTTACTATTGTAAGAAAGGATTGTTGTAATCAAGTGGCCGACAACTTATACGACCAACTAAATCGCTACAGCCTGTCTGATGTTGGCCGTGGTTTAAGCGGTCTTTTTAAAGGTTTTCGTCCAAAACTGACTGCTGAGCAGCTGCGAGCGCTGACAGCACCTGGCATTGGCCGTGGGGCACAAGCAGCACCATCTAGATCTGCTGCTGCTCCAACGGATGCTCAACTGCGTGCGGAAGGATATGGTTTTGGTGTCCGTGAGTACGACCCCCTTGAGCGGGGTATCCGTCCTGCTGGTCACATCCAATACGGAACCCGTGATGGCGTAACTCCAGATCGCCGCCAATCCGACACCTATAAACAGTATGCAATGACCGCTCCGGGGCAGTTCGAGCGTTACTTCAAGACTCCGGAGTTTGATTACGCCTTTGGCGCTCAGACCAGCAAAGAACCAAAAACAGCAGCCGAGATGGCAGCCCTGGCAGCCCAGAGCAAGGCACCAACCACCTCATCTCTTTCTGATTATTACCGGTCTCAAAGTGCGATGGGCCGTGTGAATCAAGCTGAGATTCAAAAGATGTACCCAGATCGTCCTGACTTGCAGAAGTGGGCAGCCGAAAACCCGATGCTGGCTCAGCGTGAGTTTGTAAAGCGTCAAGGCGGTCGCCCCTTGGCACCAGATCAAGAGACAGTGATGGGTGATCTGGGCAGCCGCGCTCAAGATCCGATGGGCCACACAACACAAGCCTTTGGTCTTCCTGCTAACCCTGTTCCCCCAACCCAGCAACCTGGTCCTGGTGGAATGGATCAAGGGACACGGGTCTCGTTCTTCCGTGGCGCCGATGAAATTGCTCCTCAGCAGGCCATGAAAACGACTGGAGAAGGGATGCCTCAGTTCCAGACCACCCTTAGCAAAGCAGAAGATTTCCTAAGGGGGTTTGGCAAATGATGATGGACAACGATTTCCCAGTTGCGATTAAGACCTCCATTCCAGCTGGTCCCCGAGATATATACAAGCGTCCAGATGAGAGCAAGGAAAATTACGGTCCACCACCGGAAGGATTTCAACGTCCTACTCCAGCCAAACAAGCTGAGACAGCTCAGTTCTTAAAGCAGTTTATTGCTGGCTCCCCAAGTTTTCAGATTCCCGGAGGCGCATCTAAATTAACGTATCCTGTTTTACCAAAAGAAGACCCGGATGACGTTAGGCTTAGGTTGACGTATCCTTTGAACCAGCCCATGCTTCCCTTCAAGGGCGTCTGATTATGCCTACGCAGCTCATCAAAAAGTACCTTGAAGAGTTTGCAAGTTGGTTAAGAAATCAACAAGACTATGATGACTTCGAATACGGAACTGAAGTGATCCCTGGCGATAAAACGTGGGCGAAAAAATCGTGCGTCAGATGTGAGTCTTGCTCTTGTAAAATGAGTGATAAGGATGTAAAACAATGAGTCAGACAAGGGCGCAATTAATTTCTGGCAGCTCATCTCAAAATGTGAGCGCAAGTAGTGTTGTCTTATCAGGTTCCACATCAGGTACGACGACTCTCGCAGCTCCGGCGGTGGCTGGGTCGAACACGCTGGTGCTTCCGACTGGCAATGGATCCAGTGGGCAGGTGCTCAGCACCAATGGCTCGGGGGCGTTGAGTTGGAGCAACAGGCCAATTCTGCAAGTTGTAAACACTGTTAAAACTGATACGTTTAGCACTTCAAGCACTACATTTACCGATGTGACTGGTCTTAGCGCCTCAATTACCCCGTCCAGCGCATCCAATAAAATACTAATTATTGTCCATTTGGGCGCCTTTAACGCAACAAGTATCACCTACACCGCTGCGTTTAGGATTTCACGAAACGGGACTGCAGTCGGAATTGGCGATGCTGCAGGCACTAGAACAAGAGCAAGTTTCAAAATTGGCAGCTTCAACGTTGATCACGCCCTTCCTGGTGGATTTAGCTTTTTAGATTCTCCGGGCTCAACATCATCGCTCAGTTATGCATTGCAGATTACAATGCAAAGCCCAGCCACGGGTTGCATCAATAGAAATGGAAGCGACGCTGATACCAGCGATGCCTATGCTGCACGCACCGCCTCAACTATCACCCTGATGGAGGTGGCAGCATGACCCTCAACCACGAAGCTATCCGCAAGGCTTACCCCAACGTCGTCACCATTGACGATGGCACCGGAGCCTTCGACGCCGCTGGCAACCCCGTTCAGCTCGATCAGGCCAAGGTCGATGCAGCAGCGGTCATCGTTACCCAGGAGCAGGCGCTGGCCGCCGCTCAGCGCAATCGCGCCACCGCCTACACCACCGAAGCCGACCCCTTGTTCTTCAAGGCGCAGCGCGGTGAAGCCACCATCGAGGCGTGGCAGGCCAAAGTTGCTGAGATCCGCAGCCGCTACCCTTATCCCGCACAGGAGGTGAGCTAAGTGTCCACGCTGAAATGTACCAACCTTCAAAACGCCTCAGCGGCCTCGCCCGCCATCGTGCTGGCATCAGACGGCACCGCCACCGCGCAGCTCAGCAGCCTTTCCCGGACCTAATCTGCCCCCTCTGGGAGGATCGTCTGATGCTTCTCATATTTAGCATCAGAAGCACGAATTGCTAAACCCTTAATAAAAGGTTTACCACCCTTTGTAAAAGTATAAATATTTTTTAGGTCCAGCTGATTCTTGCAGCAGTCAAGCAGCAGCGCAATAAACCGCTTTTGCCCCACTGGCTTTGAACCTGTGTCCTCACAGTAGGAGCAATAGCTGGGGTAGAGGTGATATTTGCTGTTGTTGTAGCGCTCACCGCTATCTTTAGCAGCTGGAATCTTCTTACCAACACCAACAACAGAGTCTTCTGCAAGGACAACTTCAGCCTGGAGCCATTCCACCAGGTTGTTGCTGTTGAGAAGAATGTTATTGCGAACCTTCCGCAATGCTGGCACCATCTCATTGGTATCCAACAGGTATTGGCGCATCTCCTCCTCCGTCATGGCAAGAACCCAGTTCACCAAGCCAGGTAAATAATCCTTCCATAATCCACTTACGTGCCCCTTATCAATCTTGATCATGTCTTTAGCCTCTGAGTTCTTGTCGTAGAGCTTGCGGTTGAACTCAACAGTGAGGCGACGGCGACTTAGACCAGATGTGTTGTCAGTGGTTTGAATCGGCTCATTGGCAACAACCATGACCATGCCGCTGTAAATGAAGGGATCACCAATGCTCTTCATTTTTTCTTCATAGCGGAGGTTGTCACCACCGGTCAGCGCCTTAAAGACCTGAGCGGAGCCACCGTAACGTTCAGAGTCATTGATCAGCGTCAGACGCTTGCCCTTGATGGAGGCCAGCTCAAAGCGGCTTTGCTCCAGCTGGTTCAAGGTAGTGCTTGCGTAATTACCGATGCCAACGAGAGCACAGCAGAGGTTGGCAAAGGTGGATTTACCGCGTCCACCAGGCCCAATAATCTCCAG
>Ga0222712_10003494_pt1 | contig 17065 bp, 12 predicted proteins | sample C33_657DmetaG_FD_165043 | JGI IMG/M metagenome (GOLD analysis project Ga0222712, IMG submission 165043) | Estuarine water microbial communities from San Francisco Bay, California, United States - C33_657D | ecosystem: Environmental > Aquatic > Marine > Unclassified | place: USA: California...
AAAGCTTCCTAAGATTCTTGTATAAGAAATTTGGGATAAAGAAACGCAGTGTATTTGTATTTAGATCGATAGAAGACGAAGATAAAATTTTTGCAACCTTTAAAATTTTTATAAACGAAGAAGAAAAATTAGATTTAAAATCTGTATTTAGAAATACATCATTAATACATAAAAAAGGTAGTACATTTTATACAATTAACGCTTTAAATAAATTAATTGAAATGGAATACGGATTAACATCGGGTAATATTGTCCATAAAGATTATACAGTAGATTGGGATAAATACCAAAACACATTTTTGTTAATTCAGAATGATGAACTTATTATAAAGAAGGTTGAGAAACTTTTCTTAGAATCTTGATATTTATAAATAAAAAGTCTATGGATAGTGTAAATAAACAAAATACCGAAGATTTAAAAAGTAAATTAAATGACTTCATAAATAAATCTGAGGATCCTCAAAAGGACTGTCAGGGTGAAGAATGTTTCATAAGACAACCTCAAGACGTAATTGAGAGAGTTGAAAAGAAGTATATAACAAATGATGGTAGACAATTATTAATATAACAGTGGAAAGAAATAGGTTAGCAGACGTACTTAAAAAACACCAATTATTGGTTGAATATAATTTTTACATACCTAAAAGTATGGATGAACAAGATGTACCAGGAGGTGACGTTCCACCTGCACCTGACGCACCTGTTGATGATGCACCTGCACCACCTGCACCCGAAGATTTAGGGGGAGCACCTGCACCTACTGAACCTACACCTGACGCACCTGCAATTGATGCACCAATGGAAGTACCAAATCCATCAGAAAAAGGTGAAGTAGAGGTTGATATTACTGATTTAGTCAATTCAACAAAAGACACTAAGGATAAAATTGAAGGAACAAATGAATTATTAAATTCTTTGATTTCTAAATTTGATGAATTAGAAACTAGAATGACATCTTTTGATGAAATTTTAAATAGAATAGATAAAATTGAACAGGATTTTGAAAAAAGATTACCTACCCCTGTTGAAAAATTAGAAATGAGATCAATGGATTCATATCCATATAGCGTAAAATTAAGTGATTTTTGGTCAGAAGAAGTAGATAGTATTGACGGTGAAGAAAAAACTCAAGGAGAGGAATATATTTTAACTCCTGAAGATGTAAAAAAAGATTATAATGCGTCAACTATTAAAACTTCTTTTAACGTACAAAAACCTGAAGACCAAGATTTTCAAAGGTAATACTTAATTTTTTTTTCGTCCACCTATTTACTTGTTTCATTTTTTTTACTATCTTTGTATCATAATTAAAAAACTAAAAAAATTATGGCAAAAGAAAATGTAAAAAGTTCCGTATTAGATAGTATCTTCAATCAATACGAAAGTAACAAAACTAACTCTAGTTCTGATTTTGAGAACAAAGTAGACCTTACAAAGTATTTTTCTGACAAATTACAACAAGGTCAAAATTCTGATGAAAAAATTATTAGAATTTTACCTAACAAAGATGGTGGAAGTCCGTTCTCTGAAGCTTATTGGCATGAAATGCAAGTAGATGGTAAATGGAATAAAATCTACTGTGCTAATTACAATGATGACAATCGTTGTCCTCTTTGTGAAGTAGAGGAAGCACTTCGTTTAACAGGTAATGCAGAAGATAAAGCACTTGCGAAGAGTTATAAACCTAAGAAATTCTATCTTGCGAAAGTTATTGATCGTAACAAAGAAAACGAAGGTGTTAAGTTTTATCGTTTTAAACACAATTATACTAATGATGGTGTTTTAGATAAAATTGTACCTATCTTTAAAAAGAGAGGTGACATTACAGACCCTCGCGAAGGTAGAGATTTAACTTTAACTATTGGTCGTGACCAAAACAAAAACAGTAAAGTTACCTCTATTCAGGCAGAAGATCCTACTATCTTAACGGAAGATAAGGATAAGGCAAAACTTTGGTTTAACGATACGAGTACATGGAAAGATGTATATAGAGCAAAAGACATTACATATGTCGAGATTGTTGCGAAACAACAAAAACCTGTATGGGATAAAGAAAAGAAATGTTTTGTTAGTGAAGATGATTTTAAAACTCGCGAATCAGTAACTTTAGATGATGAGATTAAAATCTCTAAACAAGAGTTATCTAAAAAATCTGATAATAAAAAAACTGAAACTACATCTAAGTTTAAATTAAAAACTTATGATGATGAAGAAGTTACTAATGAAGAATCTACTAACACTACGCAAGGTGAAGAGGACTTTCCATTCTAATATTGAATGATATGTGTAATTGTAAAAGTCACAAAAAAAACAATTTACCTAAAACTAAGGCGAAAAAAGAGGTAGAAAAAGAAATAAGGAAAAGGTCAGTATTTAGAACTATTATCATTAGTTATGATACTGACCGATTAACCGAAAAATATCATTTAAATTAAAAATATTATATGGGTAAGATAACACCATCTAAAAAAGCAACAACTATAAAAAAACAAGAATTTGATTTAGGTTCATTTAAATCGAGTTCAGGTTTACAAAATAATGTGAAAGATAAAGAACTTGAGTGGATTCCGTTGGGTGACGCATTTTCTGAAATTACTAAGTGTGGTATCGCTAAGGGTTACGTTACTCTTTTGAGAGGTTATAGTAATACTGGTAAAAGTACAGGAATGTACGAAGGTATTGCATCTTGTCAAAAGATGGGTATTTTACCTGTCATTATCGATACTGAGGGTAATTTTAATTGGGAATACGCCAAACATGTAGGTGTGGAATTCACTGAAATTACAGATGATAACGGTGAGATTATCAACTATGATGGGTTCTTTATTTTCATGAATACTGATTTATTGGAACAAAAGTACGGTAAGTACAAACACGATGAAGGTAAGTATAGTACAACTTCAAGAGGTGAAGGTTGTATAGAAGACATCTCTATGTTTATCAATGAATTGTTAGACCAACAAAATGAAGATAAATTACCTTATGAGCTATGCTTCTTTTGGGATTCAATTGGTTCTATCGATTGTTACAAAGCAATCATGTCTAAGAGTAGAAACAATATGTGGAACGCAAACTCGTTAGAGGTTTCATTTAAATCTATTCTTAACAATAGAATTCCAAATTCAAGAAAGGAAGGTAAAAAGTATACCAACACATTTGTAGGTGTACAAAAAATATGGTACGATGGTATGAACAACGTTGTTAGACATAAAGGTGGTGAAGCGTTTTTCTATGGTGCAAGGATGATATTCCATTATGGTGGTATTATTGCACATGGAACTTCTAAATTAACGGCAACACTTGAAGGTAGAAACTATAACTTCGGAACAGAAACTAAATTAGGTTGCGTTAAGAATCAAGTTAACGGACTTACTTTAGAAGGTAAAATTTGTTCTACTCCTCACGGTTATTGGTTACCTGATAAAATTGATCAGTATAAAAAACAAAATAAAAATTATTTGTTGGAGAAATTGGGATTGGACGGTGGAGAAATCTCTATCAAAAAAGAAGAGGTTTCTGCAGTAGAAGATATGTTTAGTGAGGATTAATTTTTTAGTTAGTTGATTAATTTTTAACCCGTAACTTTACTGTTACGGGTTTTTTTATTACATTTGTAATATGTATCCACCAAGAAAAAAGAAAACAAAATATAAATTGACTTGTATTATAGATGGGACTGCATTATTAAAAGTTGCCTATCACGGTGCAAGTAATCTATACAATTCAAAAGGAGTTCACATTGGTGGACTATTTCAGTTCTTCTCAATTATGAGAAAAGTGATAAAAGAGAATAACGTAACGAACATCGTAGTTTTTTGGGATGGTGAGTTAAGTGGTAAATTAAGACATAATATTTATCCTGAATACAAACAAAACCGTAAGAAAGATTATAGAAATGGTTTAAAAGATATTGACGAGGAATTAGAATACCAAAAAATAAGAATTAAACAATATCTTGAAGAGTTATCAATAAAACAATTTGAAGATGAAGTTGTAGAGGCAGATGATTGTATTGCTTACTATATTTTAAATCGTTCTGATGATGAAAGAATTTTAATATGTACAGGTGATAGGGATCTGTGTCAATTAATCGAACAGGACGTATCTGTTTATCTTTTTGATAAAAAACGTATTGCATCAATAGATAACTATAATTTTGTTTTTGAATACGACATAAGAAACTTACGTTTAATTAAAATCATTGCAGGAGATACGAGTGATAATATAAAAGGTATTGAAGGTATTGGTGAAGATACATTATTAAAATTATTTCCTGAGTTGAAGGAAAAAGAATGTACGGTAGATGAAATAGTTCATAGAGCAAAAGAAATACAAGAATCTAAAAAAACTAAATCTAAAAGATTAGAAAATATTATTCAAAAAAATACTGTTGGTATCCAAGGAAATATGATTTATGAAATAAATAATAAATTAATAAATCTGACCACCCCTTTACTAAATGAAAAATGTTTAGTAGATTTGAATACATTCATTGAGACACCATTAGATCCTGAAGGAAGAGAGATTAAAAATCTCCTACATATGATGATGGACGATGAGTTTCTAAAAGAAATACCAGGCAATTCGGAAGCCTTCATTGAATATTTAAGACCATTTTTAAAATTAAAAGAAAATTAACAATTAAAAAAAGAAAAAAATGAAAAAAGTTGAAAAAACTCCGTATGAATTTTATTTGTACATTAATGAAAACATCGTATGTCAAAGATACTTTCAATTAAGAGGGTATAATGAAAATGTGTTACATTCTTTGGAGTTAAAAGAATTAATTGATACAGTTGCTAAAATTGTACAAAAAGATTTAGAAAGTAAAACAAGAGATTATCTTTATTCACATTTTAATCCTTATGATGTACAAAAATCTGAAGACATTCAAAGGATTAACGTTTTTGATAACGAAGATGTGTTTGATGTTGAAGTTCGAGTTAGTGACAAAATTATCGCTAAAAAACGTTTTACGGGTAACGTGTACCCACCAAAAGTTAGATATTCAGTGAATATCAAGGAGTTAATACCTGAAATTATTTCCAATATACAGGAAACTTTGTCACAAAAAAAATATACCACAAATTACGCAGGTATCGAACTTTAATAGTATTTATAGTTAACTTAATATAATATTTTCCTATGTCAAAACAGAAGTCCAATTTAGGGTATTTGGGACAGAACTTCCAAATACAACTAATAAATCAATTAATCGTTGATGAAAAGTTCTCGTCTACTATTATCGATATTTTAGATCCAACATATTTTGATAGTGAATATCTTAGGTTAATCTGTGCCGAAATTAAAAACTATTTTGAGAAATATCACACTATTCCGATGATATCAACAATAGAACAAATTATTAATCAGAGTGTTACTAAAGATATTACTAGAGAGTATGTAATTGAGACATTACAAGAAGTAAAAAACATCCAACAAAAAGACTGTCTTTACGTACAAGACACCGCAATTAAATTCTGCAAACAACAAGAACTAAAGAAAGCAAATAAAAAAATAGAGAGAATTTTAGAGAGCGGAGATTTTGAACGATACGAGGAGTGTGTTGAGATAATGAAAAAAGCAGTATCAGTTGGTTTACACAAAGAGACTGGTATTAAAATTTTAGATGGAATCGATGACGTACTTTCAGATGATTTTAGAAGACCTGTAGCAACGGGAATTACAGGATTAGATAATCTGATGGATGGTGGTCTATCTAAAGGTGAGTTAGGGGTTATTATTGCACCTTTTGGAGTGGGTAAAAGTACTATGATAACTAAATTAGCCAACACGGCATATAATTTAGGATATAATGTAGTTCAAATATTCTTCGAGGATAACCCAAAAGTAATGCAAAGAAAACATTTCACATGTTGGACTGGTATTCCATTAAATGATTTATCAGATAACAATGAAAAAGTAAAACAAATGGTTACTGAAATTGTTGATGAAAAACAAAATCACATACTACTTAAAAAGTTTCCAAGTTCAGGGACAAACATCCCACAAATAGAACAATACCTTAAACAACTTATTTCTGATGGTATTCGACCTGATATAGTACTGTTAGATTACATTGATTGTGTAGTACCAACAAGACACTATGACGATGAATATTCAGGTGAAGGTGATGTAATGAGACAATTTGAAACAATGATTGCGGAATTAGATATTGTTGGTTGGACGGCAGTACAAGGTAATAGATCATCTATTAACGCAGAAATCGTTGATTCTAGTATGATTGGTGGTTCAATCAAGAAAGGACAAATTGGACACTTTATTGTATCCATAGCAAAGAACCTACAACAAAAAGAAGATGGTTTGGCAACTATGGCAATATTAAAGTCACGTTTCGGTAAGGATGGTGTAGTGTTTCAAGATATAGTATTTGATAACGCAAGATTAATTATCGATACTACACAAACATCAACTGTTAATTTACTTGACATGGGTAAATTTAGTGAAAAGAAAAACCAAGACAGGGTTATGAAGGCATTAGACAATGCCGAAAAGAATAAAACAAATTATTTAAAAAATAAAATACAATAACTAAAATAAAATTATGGATATCTCACAAAAAATACTTAGTGACATTACAGTTCATATGAAGTACGCAAAATTTATTCCTGAGTTAGAAAGAAGAGAAACTTGGGGAGAATTGGTGACAAGAAATATGGACATGCACATTAAAAAATACCCACATCTCGAATCTGAAATTAGAGATGTATACACGATGGTGTATGATAAAAAAGTTTTACCTTCAATGAGGTCATTACAATTTGGTGGTAGATCAATTGAAATAAGTCCTAACAGAATTTATAACTGCGCTTATTTACCTATCGACCATATTGATAGTTTCTCAGAAGTCATGTTCTTACTTTTAGGTGGAACAGGAGTAGGTTATTCAGTACAAAAACATCATATTAATGATTTACCTGAAATTAGAAAACCAAATGCGAATAGAACTCGTAGATACTTAATTGGTGATAGTATTGAAGGTTGGGCAGACGCAATTAAAACCTTAATGAAATCTTATTTCGGTGAAAACACATCCACACCAATGTTCGATTATTCTGATATTCGTCCAAAAGGTGCTAGATTAATAACATCAGGTGGTAAAGCACCAGGACCTCAACCATTAAAAGATTGTATCCATAATATTAAAAAAGTATTAGATAATCTAAACAATGGTGATAAATTAAAACCAATTGAAGTACACGATATTGTTTGTCATATTGCTGATGCGGTATTAGCAGGTGGTATTCGTAGAGCAGCATTAATTAGTTTATTTAGTGCAGATGATGATGAAATGATTTCATGTAAGTCAGGTTCATGGTGGGAATCAAATCCACAAAGAGGTAGAGCAAATAACTCAGCATCATTGTTAAGACATAAAGTTACTGAAGAATTTTTCATGGATCTTTGGAAACGAGTTGAAGCGTCAGGTGCAGGTGAGCCAGGAATCTACTTAACCAACGATAAAGATTGGGGAACAAATCCTTGTTGTGAAATTGCATTAAGACCATACCAATTCTGTAACCTATGTGAAATTAACGTATCTAACATTGAATCACAAGAAGATTTAAATGAAAGAGTTAAAGCGGCAACATTTATTGGAACATTACAAGCAGGTTATACCGACTTCCATTATCTTCGTGATGTTTGGAAACGTACAACTGAAAAAGATGCCTTAATTGGTGTTGGAATGACTGGTATTGGTTCAGGTGTTATTTTAAACTATGATATGGTTGAAGCATCAAATGTGTGTAATAAAGAAAATGAAAGAGTTGCAAAATTAATTGGAATTAATGTCGCAGCTAGAACAACTACAGTTAAACCTTCAGGTACGTCTTCATTAGTTTTAGGGACTTCATCAGGTATTCACGCATGGCATAACGATTATTATATTCGTAGAATTCGTGTAGGAAAGAATGAGGCAATCTATAATTATTTATCGACTTACCATCCTGAGTTAATTGAAGACGAGTTTTTTAGACCTCATGATACTGCGGTTATTTCAGTACCACAAAAGGCACCAGAAGGTGCAATTTTAAGAACTGAATCTGCACACGATTTACTTGAAAGAGTAAAGAAAGTTCATATTGATTGGATTAAGACAGGACATAGAACAGGTAATAATACTCATAATGTTTCTGCAACAATTTCATTAAAACCTGAAGATTGGGAATCAGCAGGTGAATGGATGTGGAAGAATAGAAAACATTATAATGGATTATCGGTACTACCGTTCTCTGATCACACTTATAAACAAGCACCTTTTGAAGATTGTAGTAAAGAAACATTTGAAAAAATGATGTCATCGTTACACAATATTGATTTAACCAAAGTAGTTGAATTATCAGATGAGACTAATTTAAGTGGGGAAATTGCTTGTGGTGCTGACGGATGTGAAATTAAATAATTAAAAATTTAACACAAAATAAAAGGGGATAAATAAAAAGTTTATTCCCTTTTTTATTTTTACCTATAAAGTATATTTATTGATATGTCAGATAAATATTTAAATATACGATACCCCTTTCAAGATAGTCCCGATGGATTTTTTGTTGATTTGAATAAAACAACAAAAGAAGCGGTAAAATCAGATTTATTACATTTATTATTAACAAATAAAGGGACTAGGTATTATTTACCTGATTTTGGTACTAATTTAAGAAGATACATCTTCCAACCTAATGATGCACCGACACATAATGAGATAATTGGGGAAATTCAAATTGCAGTTGATACGTATTTACCTGGTTTAAAAATTGTAAGTATTGATGTAAATGTGGATGAAAATAATGAAAACGCTTCAATAGTAAACGTTAAATTTACTGTAACTCAAGGAGTCTTTGAAGAAACTGATTTCATAGAATTTAGTTTATCACAATAAAAGTAAAAGTTTAATATTTATAGAAAGAATCGACATTTCAATTAAAAATGGCTAAAAAGTTAAATTATTACTCAAGGAACTTCGCGGATTTTAGAACAGAATTAATTAATTTTGTTAGACAATACTATCCCAATATTTTTTCAGACTTTAATGATAGTTCTATTGGGACTATGTTAATCGAATTAAATGCGGGGGTCGGTGACGTTCTATCATTTCATACTGATAGAATGTTCCAAGAAACTCAAATTGATTACGCACAGGAAAAAAGATCTTTATTGGCGTTGGCAAGAACATATGGTTTAAAGATACCAAATAAAAGACCTTCTATCACAATATTAGATTGGAGTTGTGTTGTCCCTGTATTGGGTGATACATTTGATGTTAACTACGCACCATTGATTAGAAGAGGTTCACAAGCGTTAGGTGCAGGTAAAACATTTGAAGCCATAGAAGATATTGATTTTTCATCACCATATTCTTCAGGAGGTATTCCGAATAGATTGATAATCCCTAACTTAGATACAAATGGTAATATTATAAGTTATACATTAGTTAAAAGAGAAATTGCGTTAAACGGTATAACTAAAATATTCAGATACGATGTCAATGTATCTGATTCAAGACCATTTTTCGAGTTATTTTTACCTGATACCGATGTATTAAACGTTGACCAAGTAATTACATTACAAGGGACTAACTATACAAATACACCTTCATTGTCTGATTTTTTAAATCCTGATAATAGATGGTATGAAGTTCAAGCATTAGCAGAAAATAAAATATTCATTGAAGATACAACTAAAGTTACTGATAGAGCAGGTGTAAAACCTGGTAGATGGGTAAATGTTAGTAAAAAGTTTATTACAGAATTTACTGATAGAGGATATTGTAAAATGATATTTGGTGCAGGTAATATAGATACAAGTTCTTTATTATCATTTTGTTCACCAACTTTAACACAACAAGTACAACAAATTGGTAACTTTATCAATACCAATTCATTAGGAGAGGTATTAAAACCAAATACAACATTATTTGTTAAATACAGAATAGGTGGTGGTTCAGGTACTAACTTAGGACCTAATGTTATTACAACTTTGGGACTTGTCGATGCAGTTGCGTTCGGACCTATATCAACTACAAATACTTCAGTAGTAAATTCAATAACAGTTAATAATCCAATTCCTGCAATTGGTGGTGCTGATACATTGGATGTTGAACAAATAAGAAATTTAATTAGATATAATTTCTCCGCTCAAAATAGATGTGTTACCATAAAAGATTATAAATCAAGAATATTGTTAATGCCAGGTGAATATGGTGTACCTTATAGAAATAATGTAACCGAAGAACAAAATAAAATTGTGGTTTCATTACTTACATTAGGTTCTGATGGTAAATTATCTAATTCATCTACAACCACATTAAAAGAAAATGTTGCCGAATATTTGGCAGATTATCGAATGATTAATGATTTTGTTGTTTTAAGAGATGGTAAAATATATGATTTAAAATTTGAAATTGACTTGTACATTGATAGTGCATTTTCCAAATCTGAAATTGTAACAAATGTGGTAAATGTTGTGAACGATTACATGAGTATTGCTAATCATGATATGGGTGAAAATATTTATTTGGGACAATTAATTGAAAACATTAATAATGTTGGTGGTGTATTAAACGTTGTAGATATAAGAGTTTTCAATAAAGTTGGAGGTAATGGTTATTCACAAAATGAAGTTTCACAACCACTTTTAAATTCAACCACAAAACAAATTAATTTATTGGGTGAATTTACTCTTTTTGCTGACCCTGATTCTATGTTCCAAGTAAGATATCCTGAAAAAGATATTGTTATTAGAGTAAAATCTTAATTATAGTTTACAAAACAGATATCTTTAATATTTTTATATATTATGGGATGTGGATGCAAAGACGATGGTACTTTATTTTCAGGTGAAACTGAAAATAGAATAACCGCAGGTACAAAAATTAAAAATTTTTTATACAGAAAAGATAAATTTTCAATAGTCGGTTTATTACTATTTTTAGTAATATACCCGATTTTTATTTTTTTTGTAATACCCCTTACAACAATTGTACTTTTTAATAAAATTGTTATGGGTAGAAATACGGACATAATTAAATTTATTGCTTTTAGTAAAAATACCCCTAAAAAAATAAAAGAATAATATTTATCTAAAAATATTAAATGTCAGTTAACGATATCAATAATAATGTTCGTATTAGGACAACTCCATTAGGTTCGGATAAATACTTAAAAGTTAATTTAAATCAAAACTTTGATTTTTTAGAAATTTTAAGTTTAAAAATAGGCCAAGAACAAATATACAAACAATATTGTTCTGATTATGGGGTTATCGTAGGTAGAGTAGTTTGTAATGAAGGGGTAGGAGTACCTAACGCTAAAGTTTCAATTTTTATTCCAATAAGTGAAGAAGATTCAAATAACCCAAAAATTAGGGCATTATATCCTTACGAAAATTTAGAATCAGTAGATTTTAATAATATAAAATATAATTTGTTATTAGAAGTACCAAGACAAGACGATTTGTGTCATAGGTCAGTAGGTACATTCCCCGAAAAAAGAAGAATATTAGATTGTGATCCTTGGTGTGAAGTATTTGGTAAATATTATAAATTTACCACATCCACAAATGCGTCAGGGGATTATATGATATTTGGTGTTCCAACAGGAGTACAAACTGTTCATATGGATGTGGATTTAAGTGATATCGGTTATTTAAGTCAGAAACCATATGATATGGTTAATCAAGGATCACCAAACACTATGTTTGATAGTTTAAATCAATTTAAAACATCACCAAACTTAGCACAATTACCACAAATAAAAACTCAAAATAAAACAATTAACGTTTTACCTTTTTGGGGTGATTTAGAACAATGTCAAGTAGGAATTAATAGAGTTGATTTTGATTTAAATTATAAGATAGTCCCAAGTGCATTTTTTATAGGTTCAATATTTGGTGACTCAAATAAAAATGCGGTAAGTAAAAGATGTAGACCAAGACCTGATTTAGGTCTTAACGCACAATTAAATGCAGGTGAAGGTAGAATTGACACTATAAGAAGAACCCCAAATGGAGGAACTGAGTCATTTGATGTTAATGGTGGAAGAGTAATTGATGAAGACGGTACTTGGATAGTTCAATTACCTATGAATCTTGAAACTAAAATTACTGATGAATTTGGTAATTTAGTTGATAGTGGAAATCCACAAATAGGGATTGCAACTAAAGCAAAATATAGATTTAAAATTGGTCTTAATGAAGCAGGTACTTTAGCTAGATTAAGAACACGTGCAAAATTTTTAGTTCCTAATTACGGTGATTATAGTTTTGATGATACCACACCTGACACAATAGTAGTAAATGGTGTAACATATCCCAACTTTACTGAAATGGAGTGGAATGGTGTATACACAGTAAAAGAATTCATATCAAGATATAGTAAAAGAAAAGGACTAGGTCCTAAAAGTTATACAGGTATTAAAGATACAGGAAATTCAGGTAATTTAAATCCATTTCCTTATAATAGTATATCACAAGATATTGATTTTCTTTTTATATTTTTATGTTTAATTGCAACTGTTTTAGGTCTAATTTTGTCAGGAATAAATCTTTTTATTTCCACATTTAATGGATTTATTGAGGAATTAGCTGGTATCACCATACCAATTATTGATGTGGATCCATTTGGGTTTTTAAGACAGTTTAAAATTCCTTGCATTTCAATTCTTGTAAACGGGACTAAATATTGTCCTGCATGTGATAATAACAGAGATGATGCTGATTGGTGTGAACCTGATGAAGACAAATTTTTTGACGCAGTAACAAATGCATTGGCAGTTGCATTTAATATTTTTAAATTTAATTTTATTGAGGATTGGATTAATGGTTCATTATTTGCATTTTCTTTTAAATTAAAAGATAAACAAAATGGTAAAAGTAAATTTTGTAATGTAGATAATAGTAGTGGATATGGTACAAATTACATAACAAGTTTTAATTGTGGTAGTAATAAATATGATGAACAAATTATTACCATACTAAGTGAAGGTATTATAAAGTTTTATCAAGGAGAATATTTTTACGCACCAAAAAATAGTACAAATGATTGGTTATATCCAACAGACATTTATAATTTAGGTTCAATGAAAGCATGTGATATTTTAGGTAAACCAAAAATTGTATTAGATATTCCACCAACAACATTTAATTTACCATCAGATGATTTTGGTGCAACAGAATGTGATGATGATGGAAATTGTGTTTATGAACAAGGTATTGAACCTTTTTTGATGACAGTAAATTGTGTTGATATTAAATCTGATTTAAATCAATGTACTAATACTAGAAGATATTGTGAACTTGGTGTTGATTATGACGAAGATTTAGGACAACATGACCTTCTTGGTGATTTAGATATTAGTGATATTCCTGCATTTGGACCTTCGTTATTGAGAGGTAATTTAGAATGTTTGAATGTACCATCAATTTGTACTGATTGTACAACACCACCCAATGGTCAATTTACTAATGATTGGAGAGAATATAGAACAGGTAATTTATTAAACCCTGGAACTACAAATTATAGTGAAACATCAATAAGTAATTTATATCGAAACGAATTTATTAGAAATTCATTTTATTTTTATTTTGGAATTACACCAGGAAAAACTGCAATTGATAAGTTATTATCACAATATTTTGCACCTTGTGAAAGATCAGAACCATGCCCAATTTTCATCGAAGGTAATATAACAAATAATACTTGCCTTAGTGGTGATACTGGTTCAATAACTGCAGTTCCTAAATACGGAACACCTCCATATAGATATGATTGGTATTTAGGTTATTATTTATTTGGTGGTACTAATACACCATTTAGTTTAAATGGTGGTGATACTATAAATAATCTTTATTCGGATGTATACACGGTAGTGGTTAGTGATAGTGTGGGTAATATTTGTAAAAAAAGTTTTACAGTATTAGATCCAAGTCCATTTATAGTTTCAATTGATTATTCATCATATGTTTGTCCTAATGCGAATAATGGGTACATTTATGTTACACCTGGTGGTGGAATACCTCCTTATACCATTGATTGGTCATTAGGTGCTGATGTAACACAATTTAATACAAGTAACACTAATGGTTCATTTTTCTTAACAGGTTTAGGACCTACTTCAGTGTGTAATAATAGTGGTGTTGGTTCAGGTGTTGGTGGTAGTGGTAGTGGTACATTAACACAAATGTTTAGTGTATTTAGACCTACCGCAACTAGTCCGTTTTTAAGTCCTGCGGTAGGTATACCAAATATAAACTTCCCTGTCAGTTTCCCAAACATCATTAGTAACCCATCAAATGGATACGGTAATGGGACAAATACGCCAGTTACCCAATCAGATTCATTTTTTACTGCACAATCTGACGGAACTTATCAGTTTACTCTTATCTTTGAAGAGATAATTGTCCCTAGTTTAGTTAACCCAACGTTTAATTGTTTTATAAAAATTTACGATTCTTCAAATAATTTAATTGGTGGAGATATGCGGACACCTACATTTAATACAACGGGAATCATACAAAATCATACAGTTTTGTTTAATCCAATACCTATGTTAGTAGGTCAAAAAGCGTATGTAGATATAACTTATGGAACTTTAACGGCACAACCTAATGATATTGATGGTCGCATAACTTGGAATGGTGCATTAATTGATACAACTAGTGGTGGTTCAGGAAGTGGTGGAGGTGGTAATCCATCACCAACACAATACTACAACGCAGTTGTTTGGGATAGTGCAGGTTCTTGTCAAAATATAAAGGCATATACAATAGACATTACACAATCATGTGGTTTTAGTTTAACTGCAACATCAACAAACGATACTTGTAGTGCTTCAACTAGAACATCAATAACTGCAGGTATAACTGGAGGTGGTGTACCACCTTTTACTTTTCTGATACAAAGTACTGATACGGGTTATTTTTGGTCAGGAAAAACAAGTGACACAGTTATAACTAAAAAAGGTATGGAAGGATTATCATGTCCTGGTGCAACATACAATATAACTTGTATTGATAGTTGTGGTAGTAATGCAAATACTACAGTAAATGTGGTACAAAGTTATTTAAAATCTAATGGGCAATTTCAAGTAGAAGACAACCAAGGAAATCCAAAGTATAAATGGTATGTAACAACTTTTATTGGATCGTCTGAGGTTAATTATGTAACCACTACTAATGCGAGTACATCAACTAATCATTATTCAGGATTAGGTAATGGTGGTGGTGGATTAATTTATTTAAGTTCTTATTGGTATGCGTTACCTATGCCACAAACTCCATTATCAGTTGGACAAGTTATGGATAATCCTGTAACACCTGGATCAGGATGGTTTTATTCTTGGGATGTAACAAGTGGTTTAAATTGGAAGGTAAGAAGAGTTTATCTTAACTCAACACAAGATAAAATTGAATATGGTGGATTAACAAGTGGTTCTATAACTATATGTAAAAATGAAACATTCATATTCCACCAAGTCTACTCACAACCTGGTAATATATCAACAAACCCTGTTAACCTATCAATTAAAACTCAAGGATGTTCAGATCCTAAAATAGAAAAAGGGTGGTCTTAATAAAAAAATAAAATGGAACAATATAAAAAAATATTAGGTGATAAATTATTCAAAGGAAGTCAATTATCCAACTTCCAACTTAATACTTTTTTGTATCAAGATAATCGACCATTACCTTTAGGTGAACAAGAGGTAAATGTAAATGAGTATGAACAATTTACAAAAGAAAGAAACGCATCAACATGTTATAGATTGAGTGGTAGTCTTAATGGTTTATTTACTAACGTTTTATTTAATGTAACTGGTGAAAAAAGTTATGAAACAATTTTATCATTAACTGCAAATACAGGATTAAATAACCCTAATGTAGAAATATTCCAAAACTTTGGGTATAAGGATATTTTATTAGAAACTGATGGTTGGTTTTATTATACAGAACCTGTTACACCATGTAATCCTTGTAATAAAGAATATTTAAGACCAGTACCAAACGATTTTTATTTCTTACCAAAACCTTATAGTGGTCAAACAAATTTAGATCAGAATGGTGACCCAATACAAAATTGGTATTTTAAAATAACTTATCCTGCATACAGTGCTTGTAGTACTATTCATTTTCAGTCACCATATGTTAGTGGTGTACCTGGTGAAGTTACTTTATGTGATGGTATTGTAATTCAGAATATTGCTACGGGAACATTAAACGGTCATTCAAATACATTTATTGAAACACCAATTAATCATGGTTTATCTGTTGGTGACCAAATTATTATAAGACCTTTTGGTGCATCACCCAATCAAATTTTTAATGTAATAGGTGTTGACGATGAAACTAAATTTTGGATAGACTATTGGGATGACGATATCCCTAATAATATCATACTACTATCAACTACAAACAACGACCCATTAAGATTTAAACGAATATTTCAAGGAACAGAATCTGAATATATGGTAAGAATGTTTAAAACAATTACAACATTAAATGATTATCAAATATATCAGGCAGGATTTGCACATAATATTTTTAATGATTTAGTAGAACTATATCATTATGACTTAGATATTAACACATTACCATACAGAGACTATTTAAACAGACCATTAACTGAAGTTTATTTAACAAAGATAAAATATACTAATTATGATGGACTCACCCCAATAATGGAACCTTGGACAGAATTATCTGTTGGATTGTTAACCAATAAACCCAATTTAAATTACGATATTAAGGCAATATATGGTGGTTCGCCATTAAGACCATCCGTTGTTCCACCAAAAATAATTGGATTTGTAACAGAAAATGATACAGATTTTTTTGGTGATATAATGGATTACAATGTTGGTAATTTAACTGAAAGAGTTTTAGTTGATGCACAATATAGATTTAATACTCAAAATAGAGAAGATAATTTTTATGGGGAAGGTTATTATTACAATGCACATGATAAGATACAATTATTAGAATTGTCATCTCAAGTAGAAAGAGAAGATATTAATTTACCTGATGTTGGAATACCTGATTATGCAGTAACTGT
>Ga0222712_10003495_pt1 | contig 17060 bp, 20 predicted proteins | sample C33_657DmetaG_FD_165043 | JGI IMG/M metagenome (GOLD analysis project Ga0222712, IMG submission 165043) | Estuarine water microbial communities from San Francisco Bay, California, United States - C33_657D | ecosystem: Environmental > Aquatic > Marine > Unclassified | place: USA: California...
GTTATCTACTTTAAAATCCTATATTGGTGATTTAAACAAAGTTAAGCGTATTGTTAAAGTGCTTGGACTTGTAAATTCCGACCCTGCCTTTGTGCAACAGCCTGCAGTGATGAATGGATTTTCCAATTTAATGGTGGAAGTTTTTGGAGAAAGAGGAAAGCATGCGCGCTCTGCATTAGGGGTTGCTGCACTTCCTAATAATATTTCGGTTGAAATAGAAATGATTGTTGAACTTAAATAAATTAATAAAATAAAATTTAAAAAATGAAACCTCAAAACCGCCGTTCGATTTTTAAAAAAATGTTTGCTGGATTCTTAGGAATTACTGGCGCATCTGTTGCTGCAAATGCAACACCAAATTCCGGTATGGATGAAAATGGCAAAGAAGTATTTAATGTGCAAATGGACCAAGACGTTCCATTATTTTCTGGTGCCACTAAATTTGCTGGAATGGTTTTTGTTGCAGGTAAAGGCGCGCATTTTGAAGGAGACATTAAAGCACACACAGATCATGTATTAAAAGAATTAGAAAAAGAATTAATCAAAGCAGGTTCATCTATGGATAAAGTTTTAAAAGTAAATGTATACTTAGCTGACTTAGGTGATTACAAACAAATGAATGAAGTTTTTAAAGGACGCTTTGGACCAAAACCGCCAGTAAGAACAACAGTTGCTACATACGGTGGGGTTCCAGGAAACTCATTAGTAGAAATGGATTGTATTGCAATTGCAAACTAAAAATTTAAATTAAATATTATGAAACGTAGAGACCTGTTAAAATATATTTCCATCACACCACTTGCAGGAGCATCCATAGTTGGTGGTTTATCAACCGCGAATGCAGCACCGATGTCTACTCCATTAGCAGTAGCGATGAAGCGCGATTTATTCGCTGAATTAGGGGTTCGTACATTTATCAACGCTGCCGGTACGTATACCGCAATGACCGCATCACTGATGCGCCCTGCAACAGTGGAAGCCATCAGACAAGCTTCGCACAAATTTTGTATGTTAGATGAATTACAAGATAAAGTGGGTGAAAGATTGGCAGAAATCACAAAGGCAGAATCAGTAGTAGTAACAAGTGGCGCTTTTGCTGCTTTAACATTAGGTATGGCAGGTATTTTAACTGGACTTGACCCAGTTAAAGTAAGAGCACTTCCTAAATTGGATGGTACAGGCATGAAAACGGAAGTGATTTGTCAAAAATCACATGCCATTGGGTACAATCAAGCATTAACCAACACTGGTGTAAAAATTGTTATGGTGGAAACTTTGGAACAATTAAAAAATGCTATCAATAAAAATACAGCAGCAATGCACTTTTTACATGTGCAATCCGATAAAGGACAAATACAACATGAAGAATGGGTGGCTATTGGAAAAAAATATGGTATCCCTACTACCATTGATATTGCTGCGGATGTACCTCCTGTTAGCAACCTTTGGCGCTTTAATGAAATGGGATTTGATTTTGTTGCTATCTCTGGTGGTAAGGCATTAAGAGGTCCTCAAAGTGCTGGCTTATTAATGGGTAAGAAGGATTTAATCAAAGCTGCACGTTTATCTATGCCGCCACGTGGGGAAACGATTGGTCGTGGTATGAAAGTAAATAAAGAAGAAATTTTAGGGATGCTTGTTGCCGTGGAAGAATTTGTAAAAATTGACCATGATGCAGAAGCGCTTATATTTTTAGAGCGAATCAAAAAAATACAAGCTGCTGCAGAATCAGTGCCAGGTGTTACTACAACTATTTCAACACCTGTATTAGGGAATGTTACCCCTACTTTAAATATTTCATTCGATTACAATAAGATTAGTAAAACAGGCGAACAATTACGTTTGGATTTACGCAACGGAAATCCTTCCATTGAATCAGTGGGCGGCAAAGATAATATTGGCATGACTGCATGGTCATTACAAGAAGGGGAAGATAAACTTGTTGCTAAAAGATTAAAAGAAGTTTTACAAAGTGCTGCTAAATAAATTAAAAGGAATTATGAAAAAAATAGGATTACTATTACTATTGACAGGTTCATTTTATTTTACCCAAGCACAATTTTTTCCTAAAACTGAATTAGAATATCTAACCTCAAATTGGAAGGGGGAAAGGTTTGAAGATGGTCGCCCTAAAATAAGTGATGCGTTAATTGCTAGAGCAAAAAAGATAGGCATTGAAGAAGCTTGGCAAGTGCTTCATAACGAAGGATACAATAATCAGTTTGAAGGTAATTGGAAAATGGTGCACGATGATGTTCCTGTAGTGGGCCGCGCAGTCACTGCGAAATATAGCCCTACCCGTCCGGATATTGAAGCATTGATAAAAGAGCGCGGTAAAAAAGAAGGACGCACTGGCAACACCAATGCTTGGCCAATTCAAATTTTACAAAAAGGAGATGTTTATGTTGCTGAAGCATTTGGAAAAATTGCACAGGGCACTTTGATAGGTGATAATTTAGGCGCATCTATATTTAACAAAACTGGCAATGGCGTTATTTTTGACGGCGCTGCTCGGGATTTGTCAGGATTATCTCAACTAAAAGGATTTAACGCCTATGTACGTGACTTTCATCCCTCATTTTTGGAAGAAGTAGTACTCATCGGACTTAATGGACCAATAAAAATTGGTGGCGCTATCGTAATGCCTGGCGATTTGGTTTTATCTGAGAGAGAAGGCGTTTTATTTATACCTGCGCATATGGCTGAAAAAGTAGTTGCTACTTCAGAATTTATTTCGGTACGTGATCGCTTTTCAAAAGACGTATTGAAATCAGGCAAATACAATGCAGGTCAAATAGACAACCAATGGACAGAAGAAATTAAAACTTCCTTTTTAAATTGGATAAGCGCCCACCCTAACGAACCTATTATTACCAAAGAAGCACTAGAAAAGTTTTTAGAAAAAAGAACTTGGTAAGTTCAATTAAAAAAATAAAATGAAAAATTACAAACCATTCCTTTATTTATCTATACTATTATTTGCCCTAGCAGGTGTATTGTATTTAATTCATTCAAATGATTTTTTAGGACTCGTATTAGCATTAGCATTTTTATCCTTAAGCTTGGGTGTTAAAGCAACTGAAAATTTCCAAGGATTAAGTTTTACGATGATTATATTTTCAGCTGTATCGTTGTCCATGTTTCACCCTGAATATTTTAGAGTATGGGGTGGATTTAAATTAGGCGGTCTGATTGTACCACTCATTCAAATCATAATGTTTGGCATGGGAACCTCTATGAGCATGAATGATTTTGCCGCAGTAGTTAAAACACCCAAAGGAGTAATTATTGGTGTGGTAAGTCAGTTTGCTATTATGCCTACTTTAGGTTTTACCTTAGCAAGCTTATCTAATTTCCCTCCTGAGATTGCTGCTGGGATTATATTAATCGGTTGCTCCCCAAGCGGTCTTGCTTCCAACGTGATGTCCTATTTAGCAAAAGCAAACCTGGCACTATCCATTACAATTACTTCAATCACTACATTAATAGCTCCATTTGTAACCCCTTTATTAATGAAATTATTTGCAGGCGCATTGGTAGAAATTGATGTTTTAAAAATGATGTGGGATATTAATAAAATGATCATAATTCCAATTGGCGCTGGTTTAATTTTCAATAAATTATTGAAAGGAAAATCAAAATGGCTCGACGATGCCATGCCTATTGTTTCCATGATTGGTATCGCATGTATTATTACCATTATTACAGCTTCAGGTCGTGATAATTTATTAAAAATTGGACCATTATTAGTAATCATTGTTTTAATTCATAATACGTTTGGCTATTTACTTGGTTATTGGAGTGCTCGATTATTTAAAATGCCTGAAAGAGATTGTCGTACAGTTGCCATTGAAGTAGGTATGCAAAATGGTGGCTTAGCCTCTGGCCTTGCCGAGAAGTTAGGAAAAGCTGCAACCATGGGATTGGCTGCTGCCGTATTTGGACCATTTATGAATATTACAGGATCCATCCTTGCTTCCTATTGGCATAAGAAAGAACCAAAGGATTAGTTATAAATATTGGAACACCTAACAAGCCCCGTCCCGAGTACTCGGGACGGGGCTTGTTATTATTTTTTTTTGCAAAACTTTTTTCAAAATTTTTGCAAGCCTAATTAAACTGTATCACACCATATTTATCATACTCATGAAAGCTTGCATTGACAGGAGACCAAGCAAACTTGATCATTTTACCTGCATCATAATCTAATCTGTAAAAATTAGCATTCCAGCAAACGCCTTTTTTTAATTCTGTATTTTGCAAAGGCCCAAAAAGAGAAATAGGGAAGAATAATTCTGCAGTCCATTTATACATTTCATTATTTACCTCATGTACATGAACTTTTTTAACCACTTTGCGTTTCCCTTCATAATGCCAAGGTATCCACCCCATTGCTTTTTTATCTAAATGCGGCACCAATAACACCAGTTCTGCGTTTAACGCATTCACTTCATATTCTAAATAAATGGGCATTTTAGGTGCTGGATGAAAAAATACTTCAAATACATCAGCAGTAAATAAATTATCAAAATCCTTGGTAAAAGTAGAGGTCACTTTTTTATCATTCCCTGTAAAAAATACATACACACCCGCATCCGAATAAAGTACTTTAAACTTAGTGTCATAACCACGAATACCTGAATCCAATTGAATCAAGTTAACCCAAGCAGCGGAGTCCCATTGGATATTAGTACCAGCGCCATCTAATTGAAAATCGGCTGTCTTTTTAATTTTTAAGGTATCGGTAAATGAGGCCGCTTGCGCGTTATAAAAAAACAGAATAGCGTAGAGTAAAAAGATGTTTTTTTTCATGAAGCAATTATTTGAAATTTATATAAATCAAAGATTAGAAGCAATCATTCCATTGTTTTCCATAACTACCTACACAAAATGCAAAAATGAGCGCAATATTCATCCCTTTACTAATCGCATGAAACAATCGTTCCATAATCCACTAGCAATTCCTCCCCTTCTTTTATATCCACCAATGCCTCAAACTGCTCTCCTTCGTTTAAAGATATGACATTAGGCGTTTCAGAATGATTTAAATAGATTACTAAATCCACTAGTTTAAACCCATATTCAGGAATAAAATAACTGTCTTCATCAAACAAACAATGATTCTCAATTAACTCCCTTGAATGCGTCGGCAAAGCATCCACCTCATCCTTACTAACTTTAATCCAATCACCAAAGCCTTCTGAAAAAATATCCTTAGTACCTTTGGGTATATCACGAATCGCAAAAACACCAATACCATGAAGTGGTGAAGGCTTAATCATCACATAGGTTTGTGATTGTAACTGTTTTAATAGTGCTTCCTTTTTCATTTAATTTATCCTAACATTTTTTGACAAGCCAATAAGGATTCTTCCCAACTTGGAATGTCTATATTAATAGCTGATTCAATTTTTTGGGTATCCAACACGGAATAAGCAGGTCGTTTTGCAGGCGTTGGAAATTGAGCAGTATTGATGGGGTTTAGTTCACAACTTAATCCTGCATTTTTTTTGATTTGTTGTGCAAATTCAAACCAACTCGTAACCCCTTTGTTAGCATAGTGATACACACCGCTTATTTTTTTACCGCCGCTTACTTCATTGATTATTTTTATTGTAGCAATAGCTAAATCCTTTGCATAGGTAGGTCGACCAATTTGATCACTCACCACATTTAAACTTTCCCGCTCTTTCATTAATCGCATCATGGTTTTAACAAAATTATTACCATGACTACTAAATACCCACGAAGTTCGAATAATGATTGAATTTGGATTAACATCTAAAGCCAAGCCCTCACCTTGTGCCTTTGTTGTGCCATAAAAATTGACAGGATCAATCATAGTATCCGTTAAATAAGGGCTAGACGCATTGCCATTAAAAACGTAATCGGTCGAAAATGTCATGAATAGAATATCATTTTCACCTGCAATGCGCGCTAACTCAGCAACAGCAGTGGCATTAATTAAATTAGCCAAATCTTGTTCTGTTTCCGCCTTGTCCACTGCCGTATATGCCGCTGTATTAATAATTGCTTGCGGCGACCATTTTTGTATAAGTGATTCAAATAATTCCGGCTTCGATAAATCAAACATGCTTCTATCCGCAAAAATAAATTCATACATTGAATAAGTAGCTGCTAATTGCGCTAACTCCCAACCTAATTGTCCATTGGCACCCGTTACTAATATTTTTTTTATACTCATTGCGTGGTTTAGGAATGAAATTTGGGTAATTATTTAGAAACGAATTCCTTAGGCAATTTAGTCCATTCACTTGAAGGGAGTGACTTAAAATAATCGTAAGTCTTTTTTAGGCCTTCTGCACGATCCACTTTTGGCTCCCATCCTAAAATGGTTTTGGCTTTGGTAATATCTGGTTGCCTTTGCTTTGGATCGTCTACCGGTAAATCTTTGTAAACAATTTTGACAGCGGAGCCTGTTAACTTCAATACTTCTTCGGCAAAATCCTTTAAACTAATTTCATTCGGATTGCCAATATTCACCGGACTTGAATAGTCACTTAATAATAATCTGTATATCCCATCCACTAAATCATCTACATAACAAAAGCTTCTTGTTTGTGATCCATCTCCAAACACCGTCATATCCTCACCCCTTAATGCTTGACCAATAAATGCAGGCAATGCTCTTCCATCATTTAAGCGCATTCTTGGACCATAGGTATTAAAAATACGAATGATGCGTGTTTCCACCTGATGAAATGTATGATAGGCCATGGTAATGGATTCCATGTATCTTTTTGCTTCATCATATACGCCTCTTGGACCCACTGGATTTACATTACCCCAATACTCCTCAGTTTGTGGATGCACCAAAGGATCACCATATACCTCACTGGTGCTTGCTACTAATATGCGTGCTTTTTTATCCTTCGCTAAACCCAAACAATTATGTGTACCTAATGCCCCTACTTTTAAGGTTTGAATTGGGATTTTTAAATAATCAATCGGACTTGCGGGTGATGCAAAATGTAAAATATAATCAAGCGAACCTTCAATTTCAATAAACTTAGTTACATCATGTAACTTAAATTCAAAGTTTTCATTGGTCATTAAGTGCTCAATATTTTTCATATCTCCAGTAATCAAATTATCCATGGCAATCACCTTATATCCTTCACGAATAAATCGATCACATAAATGAGATCCTAAAAATCCTGCAGCACCTGTGATTAAAATTCTTTTTTGACTCATAATTATTTATTTGCTACCTCATCCATTTTTTATTTTTCTCAAAATTCGTTCATCCCAAATTGTTTCCATCTTCACCATCCACTTAATGCGCAACTACAATCCATCACCTTATCTTCTATTACAATCTTCCAATACTTTCATAATGATAACCCATTTCCTTCATCTTGGCCACATCAAATAAATTTCGGCCATCAAAAATAACTTTACTTGGCAATTCCTTTTCGATGATCTCAAAATCGGGTGTTCTAAATTCACTCCACTCCGTAGCAATGACTAATATATCAGCACTAGTAAGCGCCTCGTATTGATTAGTGGCATATTTAATTTTATCTCCTATTTTATTTTTCACATTGGACATTGCTTCCGGATCATAGGCAGTTATGGTCGCGCCGGCAGCTGTTAAAGCGTTAATCATGTCAATGGCTGGTGCATCTCTAATATCATCCGTATTGGGTTTGAACGCCAATCCCCACAAAGCAATTTTTTTACCTTGCAAATCATTTTTAAAATAAGTGTTTATTTTATTCACCAAATGCAACTTTTGAAGTGCATTTACTTTTTCCACTGCTTTTAAAATTTCAAAATCATAATTTACTTCATTGGATGATTTTACCAATGCTTGCACATCCTTTGGAAAACAACTTCCGCCATAACCAATGCCCGGGAATAAAAAACGCTTCCCAATTCGATCATCACTTCCTATTCCGCGGCGTACCATGTCCACATCCGCACCCATACGCTCACATAATTGTGAAATTTCATTCATGAATGAAATTTTTGTGGCTAAAAAACTATTCGCTGCATATTTGGTTAACTCTGAGCTACGCTCATCCATAAAAATCAATGGATTTCCTTGTCTTACAAAAGGTGCATATAATTCAGTCATCACTTTTTTAGCTTGCTCCGACTTTGTTCCAATCACTACTCTATCAGGCTTCATAAAATCATCTACTGCTACTCCTTCTCTTAAAAATTCAGGATTACTGACCACATCAAATGCACCTTTATAATTTTTCGCTATCGCCTCCCTTACTTTATCAGCAGTACCCACTGGCACGGTACTCTTATTTACAACTACTTTGTAGCCTTTCATCAACTTGCCCATTTTATCCGCTACTCCTAATACATATTTCAAATCAGCCGATCCATCCGCACCTGGAGGTGTAGGCAATGCTAAAAATATAATTTCAGACGCCTCTAATACTTCTTCTAAATTAGTGGTAAAAACCAATCGACCTTCCTTCGTGTTTCTTAAAAATATTTTTTCAAGTCCTGGCTCGTATATCGTGATTTGACCAGATGATAATTTATCCACCTTCGCTTTATCTATATCCACACAAGTAACCTTGTTCCCCGTTTCTGCGAAACAAGTTCCTGTAACCAATCCCACATAGCCTGTTCCTATTACTGTAATTTTCATTGTTTCAAATTTTAAGCATTAAAAAAGGAGTTTACCCCTGATGTAATATGTTTTAATTGTGCTGCTTCAATTTCAGTGTGTATTGGAAGCGAGCAAACTACTGGTGTTAATGAATTGGTTACTGGCAAATCCAAGTGTTCATTTTTTCCTTCGCCAAACATTTTTTGCAAATGCCCTGGCACAGGATAATAAATCATGCATGGAATTTCAAGATCAGCCAAATGCTTGATAAATTTTTCACGATCCACGCCAACTAATTGAATCGTATATTGATGATATACATGCGTACTATATTTATTTACCGCTGGTGTTACAATTTGTTTAATATCTGCAAAAGCATTATTGTAAAATTGCGCCACCTGGAAACGTGCATGGTTATAACTATCCAGCTTTTGTAATTTTATATTTAATACCGCCGCTTGTATGGAATCTAATCTTGAATTACATCCCACCACATCATGATAATATCTAGCCGATTGACCATGATTGGCAATCATCGTCATTTTATCAGCCAAGGCTTTGTCATTGGTAAATAATGCACCCCCGTCACCAAAGGCACCTAAATTTTTACTTGGATAAAATGAAGTAGCACCAATATGCCCCATCGTGCCGGTTTTCTTTGTTACCCCATTTGGAAAAGTATAATCACAACCAATGGCTTGGGCATTATCTTCAATCACAAACAAATTATGTTCTTGCGCGATTTGTAAAATTTCGGCCATCGGAGCGGCATGTCCATATAAGTGAACAGGAACAATGGCTTTTGTTTTTGGTGTAATTGCTTTTTTTAAAGAAGCAATATCCATACAATAAGTCACTGGATCCACATCCACAAAAACGGGAGTTAATCCAAGTAATGCAACTACTTCAGTGGTAGCGATATAAGTAAATGAAGGCGTAATTACTTCGTCTCCAGGTTGCAAGCCCAATGCCATCATCGCAATTTGTAATGCATCAGTACCATTGGCACAAGGAATCACATGTGACACTTGTAAATAGGAAGCCAAACTTTGACTAAAATCCTGCACTGATTTTCCATTAATATAGGAAGCACTATCCAAAACTGCTTGAATAGATTCATCCACTTCTTTTTTTATTGCCAGATACTGATTTTTAGTATCTACCATCTGAATTTTGCGCATCAATTCCATTTTTGCAAAAATACTATAAAAAGGGTAAAAGGCCTACCCACTAGAATATCTAAATATTGTATGTTTATTAGCAATAAATGTCCATTTATATGCCGAATTTTATTGATTTTTGCTTGACAGATATAGCCCATGGTCCTTTATAATCTATTTTTACTACTCTATACCCTCCTTGCAAAATGCACGGCCCCCTTTAATGGGAAGGTCAAGCAATGGGTTTTAGGGCAGAATGAGGTATGGAATGAGATAAAGGGCCATGCTGAAAAAATACAAAAGCCCATCATTTGGGTACACTGCGCTTCCTATGGTGAATTTGAACAAGGCTTACCCATCATTGAAAAAATTAAGGCAGATTATCCAGGTTATCAAGTTTGGCTTACCTTTTTTTCACCTTCAGGATACCTGCATCGTAAAAACGATCCTACTGTTGATTTTGTTACTTACCTGCCGATGGATGGTGCCTCCAATGCAAAACAATTTTTTGATATAGTACAACCCAAGTTGGTGATTTTTATAAAATATGAATTTTGGTTTTATTATTTATCAGAAGCCAAAAAAAGAAATATCCCCACTTTATTAGTGGCTGCAATATTTAGACCGAATCAAATATTTTTTAAACGCTATGGTGGTTTTTATAGAAGAATGCTTCCATTGTTTTATTCCATTTTGGTGCAGGATGAAAATTCAAAAAAATTAATAATACCACTTTTTTCGGAAGAAAAAATCAGGATCACTGGAGATACGCGATTCGATCGGGTGCTCAGTACTTCAAAATTAATTACCAATTTTGATTGGTTACAAAAATTGAATACAGCTAAAATAATAATTTCGGGTAGCACTTGGGAAAAGGACCATATTTTATTATCAAGCTTAGCCGAAAAATATACGAATCTAAATTGGATAGTAGTGCCCCATCATGTGGATGATACGTCCATTCAAAAATGTTTACAACTATTTAATAATGCCACCACTTTAACTTCATTTGCAGCAAGCCACCAAAAATTTAATAACGCAAAAGTGATCATTGTTGACCAAATAGGATTGTTACGTAATTTATACCAACACGCTTATATAACCTATATTGGTGGCGGTTTTGGAGCCGAGGGGATACATAATGTACTTGAACCAGCAGCATTTGGGAAGCCTGTTTTTTGGGGGCCTAATGATGAAAAATATATTGAAGCGCATGGGCTAGTGAATGCAGGTGGCGGATTTAAAATACATGATGTAAACTCATTCAGTAAAACACTTGAACTTTTATCAGGCACCCCTGAAAAATATACAAAGGCTTGCGAATCATCTGCAAACTTTATTGCAGAAAACGCAGGTGCTACACAAAAAACAATGGAATTTATTTATGAAAATCGTCTTTTGATCAATTGATCAAATTGTTTTACTACATTGCTTTCCTCATCCCAATTATTTTTTTCTCTTAACTCCCTTTTGATATAAAATTGTGCTTCCGGGAATATTTTAAAAGCATTGATTGTTTTAATGCCTACTTCAAATGACTTTTCATCTCCACCGAATAATTCTTGGATGAATTGAAACTTATCATTGATGCCAATCGCTGATCGTAAATCCTTAATTGGCTCCAAAACAAGATGATCCTTCACCTCCTTCAATTCTTTCGTTTCCGCTAAATTTACTTGACTAATTTCAACGACAGGCGCTTCTACAATTTCAATAGCAGGTGTTTCATCGATTTCCATAATACTAGCGACCAAGTTTTCACCGATTACTTCCTCAGGCGTTTCGTTTACTTCCACAGCATTCTTGACAGGGGCAAGTTCCGGAGTAATCTGCGTTTGCATAACTAATTCATCCGCTAGTCCGACCATGGTTGTTTCCTGGTATATATTTTGAGGCAATGGCTTGGCGACTACAACCCCACCCAAAGCTGTTAATAATTGTTGTGCAGTTAATATTAAGCTTGATTTATCCTCATTTTGACGCAACTGCTCACTTAATTTTTCCACTAAAGCCTTTACGCTATCCATAGGAATGTTTACTTTTGGGGCAATACCTTTACCCTTATTATTAAAACGAAGAAACTAAATTAAATATTGTCTATGTTTATTGAGCAGAATATAACTGGCGAGCGCAGAGGATGGATAGAAGTGATTTGCGGCAGCATGTTTAGCGGCAAAACCGAAGAGTTAATTAGAAGGTTAAAAAGAGCCAAAATCGCTAATTTAAAAATTGAAATTTATAAGCCAGCAACAGATACACGTTACGATGTTACAAAAATTGTAAGTCACGACGCCAATGCTATCGCTTCCACCCAAGTGGCAAATTCAGCTGAAATACTTGCACTTGCCGAGCATGCACAAGTAGTAGGAATTGATGAAGCACAATTTTTTGATGAAGGGATTATTGCGGTTTGTGAGACCTTAGTCATGCAAGGCAAAAGGGTGATTGTTGCCGGATTAGATATGGATTACCTGGGCAAACCATTTGGACCTATGCCTGCACTCTTATCTGTGGGTGACTTTATTACCAAGTTACATGCTATTTGTGTGCAATGCGGACATTTGGCAAATGTATCTTATCGAACAAGTGATGAAGAAGGAACTGTTGTTTTAGGTGAGAAAAATAATTACGAACCAAGATGCCGAGTATGCGCCTCAAAATAGTTTATACCTTATTGAAAAAAGATGCACTGCTTGAATTTAGGCAGCAGTATACTTTTTTTGGTATCCTACTATATATTGCTTCCACCACTTTTGTTATTTATTTAACCATGGGGCAACCCGATGATCATGTATGGAATGGTTTGTTTTGGGTGACTTTATTATTTATTTGTATCAATACTGTTGCACGAAGTTTTTTACAAGAAGGTCGAGGAAGGATGCTGTATTTTTATACCATTGCAAGTCCAGTACATTTTATTTTTTCAAAATTAATTTACAACAGTTTACTCATGACCCTCATGAGTGGACTTAGCTTATTGTTATTCACCGTATTACTCGGCAACCCCTTGCAACATGCTTGGTTATTTTTTGGGATTAGTTGTTTGGGTGGGATAAGTTTAAGTTTGGTATTTAGTTTTTTAGCAGCTATTGCATCTAAAGCACAACAACCATCTGCTATCATGGCGATACTTGGATTCCCATTGATTATTCCTCAGTTAATGATATTAATGAAAATTGCAAATATTGCATTTTCAGATATTGTACAAAACAGTTTACCTGAATTAGTTTTGATATTGATAGGATTTGATTTTATGATCATTGCACTGTCCTATATCTTGTTCCCCTTCTTGTGGAAAGAGTAAAGATTTTAAAATATAATTTTACTAGTAATTATTCGAGACAAAAAACAGGTATGTTATTTGTCTTCGTGTAATAAAAAGAAAAAGGGAGAAAAATATAGCATTTTTCTCCATTAAAAAAGATAAATAAAAAAAATCAAAAAGAGGATGAAGTTTTAATAATTTATATTTTTATATGAAGCTTAAAAAATATAAAGAGAAGCAGTTCAAAATAAAATATATTTCTTTATTTTATTTTGATGCGATTAAAACTGAAGGTGTCTTACGGTTTGTCCGTTATTGATTAATTGCTTCAATGATTCAATACCAATATTTAAATGACGCTCCACAAACTCAGCGGTTACCAAACTGTCACTCGCTTCTGTTTTAACACCTTCAGGAATCATCGGTGAATCACTCACTAATAATAATGCACCTGTTGGTATTTTATTATAAAAGCCTACTGTAAATATGGTTGCTGTTTCCATATCAATGGCATAAGCGCGAATATCAGTTAAGTATTGTTTGAATGCTTCATCATGTTCCCATACGCGACGATTCGTGGTATAAACCGTGCCTGTCCAATAGTCAACTCCACTATCACGTATCGTTGTTGAAATTGCTTTTTGTAATGCGAACGCAGGAAGTGCTGGAACCTCAGCTGGGAAATAATCATTGGAGGTACCCTCTCCCCTGATTGCAGCAATAGGTAATATTAAATCTCCAATTTTGTTTCTTTTTTTCAACCCACCACATTTGCCTAAAAATAAAACGGCTTCGGGTTGTATCGCGGTAAGTAAGTCCATGATGGTTGCAGCACCAGGGCTACCCATCCCAAAATTAATAATAGTAATTCCTTCAGCAGTTGCACACTGCATAGGGCGATCCTTTCCAATCACTTCTACCTTATGCATTTTTGCAAACATGTTTACATAATGGCTAAAGTTGGTTAATAGTACATATTTACCAAATTGGTCCAAGGTAGCACCGGTATACCTAGGTAACCAATTGTCAACTATTTCCTGCTTTGATTTCATACATAATTATTTTAACTGTGACTTCTACTTCCCTAGAATTCTGTGCTTATATTTGAAGTATTAATAGCTGAAATTACAAATTTTATCGGACATTCACATGCAAGCCTTAATTTACCCTACCTATCCCTTTAAAATACAGCAGGTGCAAGGTAAGGATCAAATATTTGATCCCTTTAGAAAATCGTGGATCATACTCACCCCCGAAGAATGGGTAAGGCAAAATACTCTGCAATATTTAGTACAAACTTGCAGCTATCCCAGTAGTTTAATTGCCGTTGAAAAAACCATCCAATTAGGGGAACTTGACAAACGCTTTGATATTGTCGTGTATAAAAATGATAAACCTTGGATGATTATTGAATGTAAGGAAGCAAGGGTGGAGATAGGCGATAAAACATTGCAACAAATATTACAATACCAACAAGTATTAAAAGCTGAATACTTAATTATCACCAATGGATATCAAACATTAGGTGCTAAAATAGATTCGGGGAAACTGCATCCATTGCAAAATTTCCCCGAGTATATATAAAATGAAATGAATTAATCTTATGGAAATATTCCTAATTCAGCATAGGATGTTCCTACTTTATTAATGGCACAAACATAAGCGGCTGTTCTCATATCAGGTATCGCAGGATTTGCTTTCCAGATATCCATAATTTCACGCGTTGCATTAATCATGGTTTCTTCCAAGCCACTATGCACTAAATCAATTTCATCAGGACCATGCGCAATAATTTCTTTTTCAGATGGGGTAACTTTTTTCCCAGTTAACTCCTCAATCTGATTCAAAATATTAATGTTCGCATTTTCTGTGAATCTTTTTTCCAAACGACCATACCTTACATGGCTTAAGTTTTTTAACCACTCAAAATAGGATACTGTAACACCGCCTGCATTTAAATACATATCAGGAATAACTAAAATTCCTTTTTTTGCAAAAATCTCATCCGCTGCTGGGGTTAATGGTCCATTCGCCGCTTCTCCAATTATTTTTGCTTTAATTCGAGGTGCATTATTTTTATCAATGACATTCTCCAATGCGGCTGGAATTAAAATATCACATTCCATTTCTAATGCATCTCCACTATTCGCAATATTCGTTGCTCCTGGAAAATTTAAAATGCTTCCTGTTTTTTTACGATGTTGAAAAACATCCTCCTCATTTAATCCATCTGCGTTATAAATAGCTCCTTCAAATTCTGCAATAGCAATAACTTTAGCACCACCCTCTCTGAAAAATTTAGTAGTATAATAACCAACATTTCCCAACCCTTGAACAATTACTTTTTTATCCTGCACACCCAATGTTAGTCCTAATTTTTTCATTTGATCTTCCATCAAACAGACTTCTCTAATTCCAAAAAACACACCTAATCCAGTGGCCTCTTTCCTTCCTCTAACGCCACCTAATGATATTGGCTTTCCAGTGACACAACCAGCTGCATCAATTTCACCGGGTTTTAATGATTGATAGGTATCTACGATCCATGCCATTTCACGCTCCCCTGTTCCGTAATCAGGTGCAGGGACATCAATACCAGGACCGATAAAATTTTTCTTTACTAATTCTGAAGTATATCTTCTGGTTATTTTTTCTAATTCATACGCGCTTAAACTTCGCGGGCTAATTTTAATACCGCCCTTCGCACCACCAAAAGGAACATTCACAATAGCACACTTATAAGTCATTAATGCAGCCAATGCCATTACCTCATCCTGATTCACCGCCATACTAAAACGAATACCCCCTTTACATGGTGACTTATGTTGTGAATGTTGTACGCGATATGCCTCAATTACTTCAATGTGGCCGTCATCCATTTTAACTGGGAAACGCATGCTATAAATACTATTACATGCTTTAATTTGATCTAATATTCCTTGCTCCCATGTTGTAAACTTGGAAGCCTTGTCGAAACTTTTTTCAACACTTTCAAAAAAACTGTAAGGCTGATTGTCTGACATATGTATTGGTTTTAAATAATTTTAATCTTTAGCGCCGTTTTCCATCTTGCTAATTTTTTTATCAATGCTCGCCACATAAATAAATAAGCCCACTAATATGATGCTTACGACGGTCATTACTAAATAAATTTTACCATCGCGCAACATTAAACTGTCTGTATTATTTGCCGTCATTGCTTGTAAAAGAGAAATCATATTCTTTGATTTAGATTGTTAATATTTATAATAATTCTTCCTTCTTTAATTTTAATATTTGATAACGAATATTTAAAGTACTAATCCATACCCCTAATAAAGTCCAACCAATAACCGCAGGATAAAAAACAGTGCGCATATTTGCTGACATATCTTTTCCATTAATGCCAGGATTTCCTTCACTGCCTTGTCCACCCGGGTGTAAGGATTCAGTTAATCTTGGTAATATCCATAAAGTGGGAAACAACATGAAAAAAGAAAATATATTATACACTGCTGATAATCTTGCACGCTTTTCAGTATCAATTAAACTTCCTCTTAAAACGAAATAAGCAAAATAGATAAGTAAAGCAATAGCTGCACCATTTTGTTTTGGATCACCCACCCAAGGACTACCCCATTGATAGTTGGCCCAAAATGCACCCGTAATAATTCCTAAAATACCAAAAACCAACCCCATGGATGCATAAGCATAAGAATATACATCATGCACTGGATTGCCTGATCTTAAATATTTAATTGCATAAAATAAGGATACAAAAAATAGAATCATCATACCAAACCACATAGGCACATGAAAAAACATATTGCGAATTGACTCTCGCATACGGTCATCCAACTTAGGTACTTTAACAATGAATCCATAAGTGCAGGTGTACAACAAAAGGAAAAATGACAAAACTTTCCACCATTTAGCTTTCAACATAGAATAATTTGTTTTAAATCAACACCGGACCAAAAACTAACAATTGTTTGCAAATCTAGTGATTTTGTATAAATTGCCCAATTTTAGATACAAATGTTGTGTCTGCAAAATTAAT